>Ga0308013_10001663_pt1 | contig 10802 bp, 9 predicted proteins | sample Neamet181_FD_203131 | JGI IMG/M metagenome (GOLD analysis project Ga0308013, IMG submission 203131) | Marine microbial communities from water near the shore, Antarctic Ocean - #181 | ecosystem: Environmental > Aquatic > Marine > Unclassified | place: Southern Ocean | collected 2014-07-25
CTATGTTTGCTGCAATTGTTATAAGTATTATTCCTAGTATAGCTGTTTTTATATTGTTTCAAGAAAGAGTTATCACCGGACTTACTGCAGGAGCTGTTAAAGGATAAATTCATAAGATACTAAAAAGACAAAACATTGTCCTAATTAGATATCTTGACCTTGGAAAACATTTGAGCAGCTATGGCATTCCGAATTTAAACAATCCAACATTAGATAATTTAGCAAAAAAGGGATTGCTTTTAAAAAATAGTTTTGCGTCTAGTTTAGGTTGTAGCGCAAGCAGGGCCACAATTGCTACTGGAAAGGATCCTCTGTACTTCGCACGAATATAATCTACACTTTAATTAAAACTCAATAAATATTTCGAAAATATTTTACGAAATTACCTATATATAGTTAAGAAAAATGAATAAAGAAAAAATTTTAATTAAACCAACAATATATGTTTATAGAAGTGAACATCTAACAATGGAAGGAACCTGCTCAGTTGATCATGGTCCTCGTGAAGTTGAGATTAAACAAATTTGGGTAGACAAATATCCTGTAACAAATAATGATTACTATCATTTTATTGAAAAAACAAAATATAAACCTGCTGAAAATAAAACATTTCTCAAAAATTGGACAAATAATTCACCCCATAATCTGCATGATAATAATCCTGTCGTTTGGGTCTCTCAAAAAGATGCTGAAGCATATGCTGATTGGGTTGGTGGTAGACTTCCTACCGATGAGGAATGGCAATACATAGCTGCAGGCCCTACGTATAAAGCTTGGCCCTGGGGAGAGATATTTATTCCAGATTTCTGTAATCACGACAGTGATGAGTTAAAACCAGTTAACTCTTACGAAAATGGTAAGAGTTGGTGTGGATGCGAAGATCTAAGCGGTAATTCCTGGGAATGGACGTCAGATATATATGACGATGGCGAGCACAAGTTTGCACTATTACGGGGAGGGAGTTTTTATTATGCACATGAACATTGGCATGTGGCTGGGGGGGCTCGAAAAACTAATTTTCACTGGAAATTGCAAATCTTAAACGATGATTTGAATAGGGCTTCAACATTAGGATTTAGATGTGTTTATGAGAATATGTTATGAAATTAAAGAAAAATAATAGAAAAATTAAATTTTCTACTAAAGAATTGTTTATGTGTCTTAACTGTTCGGACTCTATTTACCTTGAAGATTTTACAATAGTTGAATCAAACAAAAATTTTTTAGAACACAGTAACAATGAAATTTTAAGAATAAAGGTAGAAAATCAAATCATACCCTCTAATACGTTAGATATAGAGGATATTAAAAAAGTCATTAATGAGGATATTCAAGTCATTTATGTATTATTTAAACTATCCTTTAAAAAAGATTTATTTAGAGGAAGAATTTCAATTATTCAGAAGAAAAATAACCCGGTAGATTTTATAGTGCAATTATCTGTAAATTGGCATAACGATGTGCCAAAAAAAGTTTTACTACAGTTTCCTTTTCTGATTGATCTATCAAATAATAACAGTTTTTTAAAACCCGGAGAGATACATGATATCGATTATCCATCAAAGAAATGTTTATGGAATTTTCATGAATCCCCGCCAGCGACACTGACTGATTTTTCTATCGACCACTCAATTGGTATCCAATTTAGAGATGAATTCCCATGGCAAGCAAATTATAATCTGGGCATCTCTGAAGCTATTAAAGAAATTAATTTCGAATTATATGAATCAGAAGTACAACCGACAAATATTCTTTCGGATATATTTGTAATGCGTTTATATTTCAGCCCTTTTGGCCGATCTGGAATATTTAAGCTATGGAAAGAAGACACAAGATCAAGATATGATTTAAGAGATTATAAAATACCAGAATCTAGTTGGTCTCAAAAAAGTTATCTTCAGCATTTTACTTTTGCATACGGTAAAGAAGCATTTAATTATGATAATAAGAATATAGATATCGAAAAATTACTTGAAAAAGGAAAAGAATTTGGTGGATACGATTCAATTATATTTTGGCATCAATATCCTAGACTTGGACTAGATGAAACTAATCAGTGGGACTTGTATAATTATTTGCCTCAAGGTTATAGTAATATAAAAGAAATTGTTAAGATTTGTCATAAAAATGATGTTAGAGTATTTCTGCCTTTCAAACCATGGGATATCAGGTCCAATGAATCACTAGATATCCACGCTAAAAGACTAGAAATTGTAATTAATCAAACTGAAATTGATGGATTATTCTTGGACACAATGTCTACTTTACCAAATTCTTTTTTACGTTTAAAAGATAAATTCCCTAATTTTATATTTTGCTCAGAGGGAACTCCAAGAGAACCAAGGCAAATAGAACATTTAACTAGCTCATGGGATCAAATTGGAGATATTAGAAGAAACTTTAAAGTAGATATAGAGGCTAATCTATTTCGTTTTGTGTTTCCTGAGCATCCTCTTTATTCGATTTCAAGATGGAGTGTTGGTTCAGACAAAGATTCTATTATAAAACGATCCATTTTTAATGGAATGGGTATAGTTATTTGGCAGGATGTTTTTGGGTCATGGCTACCATTTAGTGACGAACAAAAGAGGAAAATTAAAGAATACAAAAATATACTAATAAAATATCATTCTTGCATATTTGGCAAAGAATCCGTTCCAATTATTGATACTTTAGTGCCAGGACTTCTTTGTAATCAATTCTCAGAGAATCCTAAATCAGAAATGATTTACTCATTTTATAATAGCACTCCAAATAAGATTTGTGGTTCACTACTTAATTTAGGTGATAATTTAAATAAAAAGTGTTTACAACTTTATGGGACAAGTGGCGAATTTAGGATAAAAAACGAAGATAAGACTTCAATAATTCAAGGTGAGATTGATCAAAATCAAGTAGTTATGGTTTTAATTAATTATTAAAGATATAATTAATTGATTTTGTAATTAGATATTTTGTTTACAAACCCAACATAAATTGAAATACAGCATCGTCTCTTCCAGGAAGCATTTCATGTCCAAAATCTGGATAGACTGCCAATTTTTTCTGAGCTTTGATTTTGTTGTATGCTGCAAACTGAGTTGATGGAGGACAGATAGTATCCATTAAACCAATAGCCATAAATACTTCAGCTTTAATTCTTGGTACTAGAAATTGTACATCAATATAACCAAGCCTAGTAAAAATCTCTTCCTCTCGTTCATGAAGAGGATCAAACCTTTTAAAATATTCTTGAAGTTCTAAGTAGGCATCTTTAGCTAAATCAATTTCCCAAACTCTTTTGTAATCACAAAGAAATGGAAAATCTGCTGCCGTTAATTTAATTCTTGGTTCTAGAGCAGAACAAGCTAGGGCTAACCCTCCCCCTTGGCTTCGACCTAAAGTACCAATGCGTCTAGGATCTACTCCTGTCATTTCCATAACTATTGAGGCAAGTTGGGCTGTATCGAGAAAAATTTGTCTAAATAACATTTTTTCTGGTGGTCCTTCCAAGCCACGTATGATATGACCTCTAAGGGTATTGCCAACAACTCCACCCATATCTTCTGAAGAACCTCCCTGACCACGACAATCCAATGCAGCAACTGTGTATCCCATCGCAGTAAATTTAAGTTTATCACTCCATGAACCGCTATTTCCAGAATAACCGTGGAACATAATTATTGCTGGATGTGTTTCTGTTTCATTAATTGGTCTTAAAATTTTGGCATGCTGTCTCGCTCCTCCTACTCCAGTAAAATACATGTCTTCACAAATACAGTAACTACATTCAAATTCCGCTTTAATAAATTCTATTTCCGGGTCAACATTTCTCATTTCATTCAACCCATCTTGCCAAAATTCATTAAAATCTGAAGGTTTAGGGTTGGTTCCTTCATAAGATTTAAGTGATTCTAAAGGAAGATCAAAACTTAAAGGCATATTATCCTTCTAATGTTATTTAATTGTTTTTATAGTATAAATAATTCTATCAGTTGGTTAATAAAATAAATCTTATAGAGGAGTTGCAAAACGTCTCATTTCCCCAGAATCAGGGTCTATTATAGGTTCCGATGAATATTGTGCGACGTAAGCTCTCCTAGGGTTTAATGATTTGTTGGCATCACTTCTATGCATTGTAAGAGAAGAAAAAATAATCATTGAACCTGAAGAAACTTCAATGGGTATACCTATGTTTTTACCATGATAGCCTACTAGCTCCTTCGCATTGTTACCCCATTTGTGTTTAACTAAAGTCATCCTTTCAATATTTCTAGAAATAATACATAATGGCCCATTTAGACTTGTTATATCATCAAGTGCGATCCAAATTGTCAAATACGGTTTGTGATCAAAAGGAATATATGCGCTATCTTGATGCCATCCAAAAGATGAACTAGAATTTGCTCCTTTAACTACAAACTGCTCATTAAATAGATAAGAAAATTTTCCTATAAAATTTACTAATAATAATTTCATACTATCGCTTAGCAAGAAATTTGAAAGTTGTGTAAAATCTTGATGACGATGAGATAAAAATCTCCTATTATTACCTTTATTTATATTTTTCCCTTCACTAACAAAATTATCTTTACATGGTTCTAAAAGTAATTCATCACAAATTTTTCGAAGAAAGTCAACTTCATAAGTTTCCAAAATATCATTAAGGATGACATACCCTTTTTTTGAAAAATTCTTTAATAAATTATTTGAAATTTTATTGTAATTGGCATTCTGCATCTTATATTTCTTTCAAAGTTTTTTCATGAGATTCTATAGTCTCCACTGGTTAAATCTATTGCTTCTCCAGTTTCAATAGAACGTTGTGCTGCAAGTCCAACCAGAACAGCCTTAATCCCATCTTGCAGAGTAACTTCCACTGACTGTTCTCCGCGTAGTACCCGGGCAAACCGTTCGTGCTGATAGAAGGTCGAACCATTATGGTCTCCGGCTTCCAAAAGTTTGGGATCGACAGGAACCTCTAGTGTCTTCGGACCTTTGGGATCACGAGGACTAAGAGTGAGTGTTGGGATTGGAGACTTTCCCAGCGACTCCTTCGGCCAAAAACGCGTCGGTCCAGGAATCTGACACTCGACCTTGGCTTGAGAACCGACCACAACGATCGATTCTTGAAACCATGAGCCGTCCGCGAACATATTTAATTCCAGCATTGCACGTTGTTTAGATGAGAAATCAACGACCACAAAGGTGTTGTCGAGAATATCCGGTACTCGACCATCGTAATGTTCATCCAAGTGATTCACATCCTGTGCTCCAGAACAATAGACACGTACCGGTTCGCTCTGCAGTATGAAGCACATCAGGTCGAAGAAGTGACAACATTTCTCAACAAGCGTGCCGCCGGTATTTTCGTTGAAGCGGTTCCAGTCTCCGACTTTGTTCAGAAATGGATAACGATGCTCTCTAATACTTAATGATGTTATCTTGCCGAGTGTTTTGCCGGAATGGACTTCCTCCACCAGCCTAGAGATAGGCGGCATGTAGCGGTACTCCATCGCCACCCAAATTGGTGAGGGGTAATTCTTCTCCATACTTTGAAGCGCTCGAAGTTGTTCCAGTGAAGTGCAGACTGGCTTTTCAACAAGTATCGGCAGCGGACGAATCGATGAAACAAGTTCCAATTGTCTGGCGTGAAGGTAGTTTGGGCTTGCTATCACCAAAGCGTCCACGTCTTCTGCACGAATGACCTCTTCCTCAGATTCCGTGAACCTTGCCTTAGTAACCAAACGAGCACTTTCTGAACGCATTCTTGTATCCGGCTCATAGATCGCAGTTACTCTAATACCTTCGATCATTGCCAAGTTACGCAGATGTTCCTGTCCCATCATACCGCAACCGATGAATCCGTAGCGTAATGTTTTCAACATTTTACGTCAACTCTAGAACTGGCAGGTTTAATTGTCGTGCGAGAATTCGGAGTGATTTTTCAACGTTGCTGTAGGAAATTGCATAGTGATGCTCCAGTCCTTCACTTATAACTGTGTCCAAAACATCAGCAGCTGGTTTTTCAAATTTAATCACTCCAGACGTTCCTGAAAAACTCTTAGGGGCCTTTAGCATTGAACCTTTACCAATAACCATCCTCGTAATATTAAGGGACTGGCTCAGTCGGAATATAGTAACTTTACCAGCTCGAAGTGCAAACTCGTTGACTAACGGTTTCTTACGGTTTGAGTGAATACCGGCTTCGATTGGTGCATCTGGGTCTGCCATGTTGAGCGGGGCTAGTCCACAGTGCCAGAAGACGCCCGTATCATCAATGGTATCTATGTCTACAAGGTCGGCAATGAATGATGGTTCTCCACCAAGCCAGTTAAGTATGAGAGTGCTTATAGTTCCATATACATCTGCTTCGCATCCTGAAGCTATTCCTTCAGAATTAAGCATTCCCATTGCTCCACACGCTGCACAGCCGTATTCTGTAAAGAATTCCGGCCAGCAACGAACCGAAAATCCCTGATAACCTTCCTTCTCGGCTTTTCTTCTCAGGGCAGACAAAATACGTATACTTTTTTCCAGAGGTTCTTGTTCAACCAGTTCAAGACCATTAATTTTTAAATCCAACTCACTGCGGACCTCAGTAACTGTGTCTTGAGAGATTTGTTCTGCTTCGGTGAACAGTTCAGGAAGTTCGATATGATCAACGGTAACTCCGGTAATTTCCTCCAGATTTTCACTGTCAAAGGCACAGGTGTGGAAACCATGCGGATGCTCTCCGATAACCGCTAGTTTTGTGCTGGAGAGGTTTTTGCGAGTCTGGAAGACACGTATGCTGGAAACAAGTTCATCTGAGCTTCCTGGATCCTGTGGATTGAGATTTAGGAAGTCGCATTGAATTCCGGACTTTCCCAAGGCGTGGGCCGCTAGATTGACGCCACAGAGAGAATTTAGTCGTAAACGACCTCCGGTCCTTTTTTCAGGAAACGACCAGAATAGCAGGGGAACGTCAAAAGTTTCGGCTAGTATCACTGTCATCGATGCGTCGGTAAAAGTCAATTGCAGTATCAACAGCAAGTCAAGAGGTTCTTTCTTAAATTCTGAAAGCTGAGATTCAACTGATTTAGCATCGAACAATAGTTCACTGGAGCCAACCCAATCAACTGGAATCTGTTCCATCAATTTCCAGGCTTCCTCGCAAACCTGTTCGGCATAAGGAACATCGAAGGTCGGTCGCGCTAGAGGAAGCACGCCAACACGCAATGGTCCAGCAGGGTTCATGGTGTTCATTGACATCACCTAGTGTTTATTCAAGAAGAAGAGTTTTAGCATTAAGTTAAAGTTCAGAAATCACTGTAGAGTCGTGCGAAATCTTGTGTTGAGTACTGCATCTGGACACCTGAAGCGTGGAGTGGATGGTTGGTCCATGGATTAGCATGTTGAGTGCTCAGGTCATTTATTTCACGCATGTATTTAACCCCATCATGTGCCAGTGCCTTTTGCATTTGTACTATATCTGGAAAATTCTGAACGAAGGACTCCCACCAAATTGCACGCCCCGCTAGGAATCCACTGGCACCTGCACGATATGCATATTGCAGAACTTTTAGAAAATTTTCTGCACTTGCTCCTGCGGATAACATCACCCATGGACGTCCCGAAATTCGCCCCATTTCGTCAAAGACTTTTTGAACGGATTCTGCTTCAGGAGCATCCGGATTTACAAGGTCAGAGTCAATGACAGGGTTTTCCAGTTTAAACAAATCGACCATGTATTCCGGTTTGGCAAATTCGTGAACGCTTTCCAGCACCCATTCCGATTTATGTTGCTTCAGCACTTCCAAATTTTCGTCTGGGAATGGATAGACGAGCAGTTCCAGCAGGAAGGGAATGTCATAACGTACGCATTCATCACCTATCTGTTTGACAAATCTCTTCTGATGAGCGATCACTTCATCTCCAGCATCTGGACGGTACCAGGCTAATAGTTTAACACCGTCTGCTCCAGCCCTCTTTATTTTAGAGACGCTCCAGTCAGGAATCACTTTTGAACACCTTCCCCGTGTTGTTTCATCAAAGTCAGCGTGTTCCAGAGTTAGCATCAGTCCATGATCGCGGCGCATTACCGAATGTGCAGCTGGCCAGGCAAATAGTGGATCCATCAACACCGCACTAGATTCATCAGCAAGGCTTTCAGCAAGCACACGTTTTACTTCGGCTACGTCCTCCCAGGTTGCTTCGTTACTTCCAAGAGTTGATTTAATAAAATTCTGGATTGGTGGGCGTTGATCGACTGCTACGATCTTGAATAGTCCTGATTCGTCAGCGAGACGTCTCAATCCAAGCCATTTTCCTGCAGAAAGTTTCATTTATTATTACTAAGAAAGTTGTTGATTTCTTCTCTATCTGGTATCGACTTCCGACCTCCAGATCTAGAGCAATGAATAGCTGCCGCTGCTGAAGCCATGTATATTGAGTTTTCCTCAGTATTTCCTTCAGCCAAACCCAAAGCGAAGATTCCATGAAAAACATCCCCTGCACCGAGAGTGTCCACAGTCTTTACTTCGAATGCCGGAAAATGTCTGAGAACCCCTTTTTCTAGCCAGCGTGTTCCTGAAGAACCTTCTGTTACTCCGACCCAACCACGGTTCAGATCCATGGCATAATTAAGGGCTTTTTCTGTGGACTTTCCGGCTGCGAACTCCTTCAGAGCTGGCTGTGAAAAAAGGACATGAGTAGCGCTCCGAATTACCTCCTCATTAAGGCCCTCAGGTGTTAAATCAGCGTCAAGTACAGCAGGCATTCCAAGTTCGCGGGCACTCCTGAGGGTTTTTATTGCTCCCTCATGCCAGCGAAAATCAACTAAAACTGCGTTGCTTTCTTTCAGTCTTTCTAGTGGAAGCCAGTTAGCATCACTATTAAGTTTTGGGTCACTGTAGTTGGTGATCAGTCGTTCACCTGCGTCATCGACCAACACAGAGGAAACCCCTGACTTAACTCCCTGCTGCCTGAGGACATCCCGCACATCAACACCGAATTCTTTAAGTTCGTCCAAGATTAGGTCACCATTATGGTCATCACCGAGTCTACCCCAGAATACCGCCTGTCCACCTGCGAGTTTGAGGGCAACTGCTGCGGTTGCTGCATTTCCTCCGCCTGCTTGGAAGTAGTTACTGGCAAAGCTTTTTACAGGGAATTTCGGTATTTTAGGCAGTTGAAAAACATGATCAAGCACTGCCAGTCCGGTACAGACAACTTGTTTCATTGGTTTTCTCTCATATGAGATGAGAGTAATTTTGAAGCCAACGGATCTGGAAAGTTCGAGAAAAGATTTCCATGGAGTGAAATGTATTTGTAACAATTAATATGGTTACATTTTGTAAATTTCATCAAATTATTGATTTACTTGGTGGGTTGGCGGGGTCATGAACCCAGGAGCAACTGATTAAAAGTCATATTCTGGCTAGTGCCGTCAACAAATAGCAATATATAATCAGTTACATGTATATTGTAGAGAGTTACCATTTGATGCCTATTTTTGGGGTCAAGTATGACAAATTTGTTACAATGAGTCAAGGACCTACCATCCCCTACGGGAGACCACCCTTCATTGTTTTCTGAGACAGAGACAATCCCCAGAACAAATATCCATACAAAAATGTTTTACAAGAATGTGAAAATTTTACTTGGAGGGTGTCTGACTGTGAAGCCATCTGAGGTAGCATCTATACATAAATGCGACTAACTACTTTAAGTGTCTTATGGGGAGGTACAAGCGAGCCCCCCGGGGGTTCTGTATGCAGAGCCTACCCCCCCATCACTCCTAAAGTTCATCAATCTCCTGCATACCAACCAAGCCGGTGTACGGCACCTCATCAGTAACTTGACTGACACTAAGCCCTGTCCTCTCTGACATAGCCACAAGGGTGCGCTTAAGGTCTGGGTGAATTGTGGCACTGAGTACAGGGCGTTTCACATAGTCGCTTCGCCGAGGCACGCGGGTCGTTTCTCTGGCAAAACGATAGACACCTATATGGACACCAATGAACATTCAATCAATGTCCAATAGTTATAAGTGACTGATATTATGGTGGGCCAGCAGGGACTTGAACCCCGGACCGGACGATTATGAGTCGTCAGCTCTAACCAACTGAGCTACTGGCCCAAACCAATTCCATCATGATAGCCACCAAGACGGCGTAAAACAAGATTTTTCGTAATTTGCGAATTAAGGAACCCACCTGCCCGTGGATATAATACAACATTAATTTGGCAAAAGAGAGAAACGCATCATCGGCGGGTGTCGTGCAAAAAAACGTTCTGAAGTATTGGCAAGTCTAAGCAACAAAGATTCTTCCCACGGACGCCCCATTAACTGCATCCCCACAGGTAAACCCTGTGCATCGTAACCGACAGGAAAAGAAATTGCTGGGAATCCTCCAAGATTTGCCTGCGGTGCATAACGCATTAATTCCGTCAAAGTACTGAGATCCGATTCTCCTTTTTTCAAAGCATCCGGTGGTATCGGAGGAGCAGTAAGGGCAGTTGATGGAGTAACAACTGCGTCAACGTCTTGAAAGATTTGACTCATCTTCCTGATAAGCTGGGCGCGAATACGCTGTGCTTTTACATAATCATCTCCTTTAAACTGCTGTGCCAGAGTAAGATTAACTAAAGCATCCAGTCCCAAGGGTTGACGAAAAGGTTTAAAATTAGTTTTAAGAGAAGTCAGAAGTTCTGTAACGAAAGATACCGCATGCGCCATACGTATTTCATCCAGGTCCGGAATGTCAATTTCCTGTACTGTAGCACCTAGAGATTTAAAAGAATCCAGCATTTGATTACAGCTTTGTACAATATCTTCG
>Ga0308013_10001664_pt1 | contig 10792 bp, 6 predicted proteins | sample Neamet181_FD_203131 | JGI IMG/M metagenome (GOLD analysis project Ga0308013, IMG submission 203131) | Marine microbial communities from water near the shore, Antarctic Ocean - #181 | ecosystem: Environmental > Aquatic > Marine > Unclassified | place: Southern Ocean | collected 2014-07-25
TGAATGTGTCGGTTAGCCCGCAGTCGAGGAGGGCGCTAAGCCATTCCCGTTCCTCTGGGAGAAAACAGCAAATCCCGCGTTGGAGCCAACGTTTGGCATTTTCAGGTGCTATTCCAATATCAATATCAGCACCAGCGATGTTCATATCACCCATAACGACTAGTCTATCGTCAATAGCGAATTGACTCTTAATATAGGTATTTAAGTCGGCATAAAACTTTTCTTTCGCAGGAAACTTAGTTGGATGCTTTCGGCTTTCACCTTGAGGAAAATACCCGTTAATAATGTGCAGAGTCTGGCCATTAAAGGTGTATTCCCCGTGAATCATCCGACGTTGTGAATCTTCCTCGTCGGTGGGGTAACCACGGGTAATACGTGTCGCTTCTATTTTGCTTAACAAAGCGACACCGTAATGGCCTTTTTGGCCGTAGAAATCAACGTTGTAACCCATAGCCGTAATGGCGTCGACGGGGAACTCTTCATCGCTAACCTTAATCTCCTGTAAGCCAATGACATCTGGCTTATGTTGCTTCAGAACGGTTCCTAATTGGTCCATTCTGGCTCGAATACCATTTACATTAAATGACATTACTTTAATTGGAGCATTCATTAAGGCGTCGCCTTACTAGATTCAAGTTGAACAATTTGCAGTCTATCCGTGCCTGATGTGACGCGAATTTGATCGCCAAGTATTTGGCCAGCTTCAAATAAAATAGGATCTGATTCCGCGATATTATCTTCATCAACTTCGCGGTCTTCTTTCCAAGATTCTATATCAGCATTAGCGGTTAAGCCCTTAGCCTTTAATCGCTTATTGTCCAGAGAGAATAAAGCTTTATCCCAAGCATCACTGCGTGCTTTTCGCTGAGACAAGTTTAGTGATATCTCTGTTTTGGCGCCCCAGTCATCGCTGAGATCCACGCGCTCAAACATGTGAGTGAAGTCAGGATCTAGTTCAATTCGCTGTTGATGCGCATGGGTTAGCGTGTCGACATAGGGCGTCAAGCTATTATCAAACTTGTGGGGAACTCGATGGATGCGATCCCAAGGAAGTACATTGTCCTGCTGGCTTTCCCCTACCTCGTCTACGTCATACACCGAAGGAAACGCGATATCTGGCAGAACACCACGATGTTGTGTACTGTCACCAGAAACTCGGTAAAACTTAGAAATAGTCATTTTGAGTTGGCCGCTACTCAAGCCAGTTATATCTTGCACCGTGCCCTTGCCAAAGCTTTGGGTACCAACAACCAGTGCTCTTCCATAGTCCTGGAGAGCGCCTGCTAAAATTTCTGATGCGGAAGCGCTCAGGCGGTTGATTAGAACGAGTAGGGGGCCTGCATATGCTGCGCGCCTTGAGGCTCTGTGATATCGATTTACACGACCATTTGCATCACGGATTTGGACCACAGGGCCATAATCGATAAACAAGTCGGTTAGCGTGGTGGCCTCCTGCAACGATCCGCCGCCATTATTGCGTAAGTCTAATACGATCCCGTCGACCTGCTGTTGTTCTAGCTCTCGCACTAAACGCAACACATCTCGAGTGGTGCTCTTATATTCGGGGTCGCGGGCGCGATAGGCTTCGAAGTCGATATAAAAGGCGGGGATATCAATCACGCCCAGCTTATAAGCATTACCGTCTTGGTTGACCTCCAAAATCTTACTTTGGGCGGACTTGTTTTCTAGTTTCACTTTGTCACGAACAATTGCGAGCGTAGACGAGCTAGTATTGTCGCCGTTTGCTGAAATCACCTCTAGCTTGACAGTGGTTCCCTTGGCTCCACGAATAAGCGCAACTACCTCGTCAATTCGCCATCCGATGACATCGACTATCTCGTCGTCACCTTGGCCAACACCAATAATCTTGTCCTCGGCAGCAAGAATTCCCTGTACGTCGGCGGGGCCACCAGGAATCACCTCAATAACCTTAGTGTAATCATCCTCAGTGGTTAGCTGCGCACCGATGCCCTCCAGAGAAAGAGACATATTAATTTGGAAGTTTTCGTTACTTCGTGGCGTGAAGTAACTTGAATGTGGGCCGTAGAGAGAGGTTAGGGCGTTAGCATAAAGCTGAAAGACGTCCTGACTGTCGCGCTGTTCATACTGCTTTATTTGCGTTGTATAGCGTTTTATCAGTAGTTCTCGCGCCTCTGCCGGATCTTTATCATTAAGAACTAACCTTATCATTGAGTCCTTGAGGCGCTTTTCCCAGTAATAGGCCGCGGCATCAGGGGATTCCAGCCATTTTCGCTCATCAGGGTCGAGCACGATGCTGTCATCGGTCTTATAGTCAAAGACGTAGTCGGTATTCTGGAGTAAGGCGATATTTTGCTCTAGCTGGCTAATGGCACGATCACGTAGCCGATTAAACATCTTAAAACCGGGCTTAAGGTCCCCGCGCTTGGCAAGATCATCAAGTTTTGAGCCCCATTGACTGAATTCTTCGATGTCGGCGCTTAAAAAGTAACTCTTGGCTGGATCGAGCATCTCAATATATTGGTCCAGATAGCGCTGAGAGAGGGCGTCGTCGATAGATTGAGCGCGGTAATGCCGACCATCTAAGCGCTCAATGATCTCGCGGTACAGTCCGGACTGCCCAGACTCTGGGGCGATGGGAACGGATGCACTAACGTATGCCGACATTACCATGCATAGGGCAATCGGTAGAACTGTAAATATTAACCGCATATAGTTATTCCTTGGGATTCCCACAGAGTTTACCAGAACTGTTCGTGATGGATACGCGGTAGGCTGAATTAGTGGACCTTTTTTTAGACCTACAGTAGGGATGATAGTCACCTCAGCTATGACCGCTAATGTTAATTAGTGGACATAGCTAGACAGCGTCTATATCAGCTGATACAGTCGTTACCTTACTTAAAGTAATTTATTAGGTTGTGCCAATCAATGACCAAAGTATTTAAAGCAACACCCTTATTTGATGCTCATAGGGCTTTTATTAGGTTACCAATGGGTATCCGCATGCTCAATGACTATCCTGACTCTAAGGCGTTCCTCGATCAGGTCAGTAAGACCATTCCAGAGGCTGCCGAGGACTTTTCTCATACCCAGGCGTTCTTAAAAAGCTATAGCCGTAAAAGTGAAGCCACCTATCGTAGCTATCGCAATGAGGTTGAGCGCCTTTTGCTGTGGACATGGACCGTCGCTGAGAAAAGCGTCATTGCACTTAAGCGCCCAGACTTAGAGTCCTATTTTGACTTCGTTCATAATCCACCAGCGGCCTGGGTGGCAAATTCTGTGGATGATCGATTTCGTCAAATCGGCGGAGAGTCCCGTCAAAACAAAGAATGGCGGCCATTCGTCGCCAAAATAGCCAAGCAAGACCGCAAAAATGCCATTGAAGCCGGCAAAGCCATACCTTCTGCTAAAGATGGCCACACGCTGTCTCATGAGGCGATGAAAATCTGTTACTCAGCCTTATCCTGTTTTTATGACTATCTTACAGATGAGGGTTATGCATTTGGCAATCCAATACCCGCCATAAGAAAGCAGTCACCGTTCCTAATTAAGGGTGTGACGAGTACGAGTATTAAAAGGCTATCAGATCTGCAGTGGGATTATGTTCTTGATTGTGCAGCCGCAGCTGCTAACAAGGATCCTGACCACGAGCGCACGCTATTCATAGTCGCCATGCTTAAAAGTTTGTATCTACGGATCTCCGAACTGTCTGACCGAGCAAACTGGCAGCCGGTTTGGAAGCACTTTTGGCAGGATACTGACGGCAATGACTGGCTTAAAGTGCTTGGCAAAGGTAACAAAATACGCGATATATCGGTGCCTAACTCTCTAGCGCCCTATATCCAGCGTTATCAGCGCTACAGGCAGGCCCTCAGTCCAGCATTTGGCGCTAATGCGGCCTTAGTGTCAAAAAATCGTGGTGTTGGTGGTATGACGTCACGCCAATTACGTCGAATAGTTCAGCAAGCCTTTGATCTGGCTCACGACAAAATGCGTTCAGAAGGATTTACAGATGAAGCTGTGGCCCTGCGGGAGGCTACAACGCACTGGTTAAGACATACTGGTGCCTCACAAGACATTGCAACTAGACCGCTTAAGCATATGGCTGATGATCTGGGTCATGCAAGTATGGGGACGACTGATAAGGTCTATATTCAGTCAGATATGAAAGAACGCGCTAGAACAGGAAAAGAGAGGGACGTTTAGGCTGTGCATAAATGATGGCTGGAAAAATCCTATTCTTGCCCGAAAATAGGCCTTAACCGCCCTACTTTGGGCCGCATCTTACGGTTACAATAGCAGCATCGTATAATCTATTTGGAGATAAATCGTGCTTAAGATGTATTTGCTGGCCATAGCAGTTGCTTTGTTACTCACCGCCTGTGATCAACCGCCAGATCAAACGGCCATGAAAGAGAATGGAGTCAAGTCAGCCATAGCGGGGGAAAATACATCTCCATCAATCGAGATATCTGAATCACAGAGAGTCAACGCTTTCTTTGAGCGTGTGTTTGAGGATTCGGTAGCGCGTAGTCCCGAATCGCTCTCTTTTTTAGGCCGTAAAGACCGCGCCGATGAGTGGAATGACTTATCTGAAGACTATGCAAATAAGTCGCTGGCCTTAGCCAAAGCTCAGCTGGCAGAGTTAAACGCTTTTGACCGATCAAAACTCGATGAGTCGACAGCGCTCAGCTACGACTTGCTTGTTCAATCGATGGAAGACGAAATTGCAGACAATAAGTGGCGACTATATAACTACCCGGTTAACCAGATGTACGGTCGTCATTCAAGTGTAGTGTCGCTACTTATAAACCAGCATCGGATTGGCGACATTAAAGATGCTGAGAACTATATCGCCCGTCTAAACGCAGTGCCAGCCCTATTTGACCAGCTAATCGTTAATATTGAAGCTCGAACAGCAGCCAATATAATTCCACCAAAGTTTGTCTTTCCTCATGTGATTCGCGACATCAGCAATATCATCAAAGGAGCGCCGTTTGATGATGGAGAGCCAAGTGCATTACTAGCTGACTTCACGAGTAAAATAAATGTATTGAGTAACAATCAAGATAGTGAATTAACTGGCAATAAGGAGGCCGAGCTAATTGATGCTGTGATCTACGCGCTTAATAATTCTGTCAAACCTGCGTATCAGAAGCTTGCTGCACACCTTATAAAACTTGAGACCAAATCAACAACGGACGATGGTATTTGGAAGTGGAAAGATGGGGCAGAGTTTTACAGCGTAGCGCTTAAGCGAACCACTACCACTGATCTTAGTTCGGACCAAATTCACGAAATTGGTTTAAAGGAAGTCGCACGAATTCATAATGAAATGCGAGCTGTTAAAGATACGGTAAAATTTGAAGGTGATCTAAAAGCATTCATGCAATTTATGCGTGATGATGACCAGTTCTATTATCAACCTACAGTTGAAGGTAGAGAGCGCTATATTAGAGAAGCGACGGTTTTAATTGAGGCAATGAAAGGTCAGTTAGATGAAATGTTCATCACTAAACCAAAAGCTGACTTAAATGTTAAAGCGGTAGAAGCCTTCCGTGAACAATCAGCTGGTAAAGCTTTTTACCAACGCCCGTCAGAAGACGGGACGCGCCCAGGTTTGTATTACGCTAACCTCTATGACATGAAGGCTATGCCCACTTACCAAATGGCTGCTCTGGCTTATCACGAAGGTATTCCTGGGCATCACATGCAGCTTGCTATTCAGCAAGAATTACAAGGTGTCCCTAAGTTTCGCAAATTTGGCGGCTATACCGCCTATATCGAAGGCTGGGGACTTTACTCGGAATATTTACCAAAAGAATTTGGAGCGTACAAGGACCCCTATTCTGACTTTGGTCGTTTGGCGATGGAACTATGGCGTGCTTGCCGCTTAGTTGTCGACACGGGAATACACTCTAAAAGGTGGACTCGCGAAGAAGGTGTTGCTTACTACACCGACAACACACCTAATGCGGTCTCAGACGGTGTAAAAATGGTAGAGCGACACATTGTAATGCCATCCCAAGCAACCGCTTACAAAATTGGCATGCTGAAGATTCTTGAGTTACGTGCTGGTGCTAAGGAAAAATTAGGCGACAAGTTCGATATTCGTGAGTATCACGATGAAATCCTAAAGTATGGGCCCCTACCGCTAAATGTAGTGGAAGCCAAGGTTAGTGCTTGGGTGGAAGCCAAGCTAACAGACTGAAGTAAAACAAACTCCAAGTATCGTTAGTTTGTTTGCTGGACCACAATATCTTGTCTAATTACATTTTTGTAGACAATAACCCATATAACTGCTTTCGCTATACTTTAAGCAAAAAGTGCTCACGCTCCCAGGATGATATTACTTTGTGGAACTCTTCAAATTCGACAAGCTTTACAGAGGTATACAGTTGAATGAAGCTCTCACCGAACAAGTCAATGATTTCTTGATCTTCCTGTAGTCCGCGCAAAGCCTCTTCCAATGTCCTTGGCAATTCGGCATCTTCCTCGTAAGCGTTACCTTCAAAGGCCTCCGAAGGCTTTGTTTTGTTTTTCATTCCTAAATAACCACAGGCCAAGGTAGCTGCTATAGCTAAATAAGGGTTCACATCAGCCCCTGGAAAGCGGTTCTCTACACGATAGTTCTTCGGATCTGCGTCTGGTACGCGCAAGCCCGTGGTCCGGTTATCGTAGCCCCAGTGAAGATTAATGGGCGCTGAAATCTCGCGTGTAAAACGCCGGTAGGAGTTCACGTTAGGTGCGAATAGGCTCATAACGTATGGCGTGTACTTCTGCAGACCGCCCATATAATGATAGAAAGTTTCACTGTACTCACCCTCTTCATTGGCAAATACGTTATTTCCAGTCGACGAATCAAGAAGACTTTGGTGTATATGTGTCGCAGATCCAGGCTCTGTAGACATTGGTTTAGCCATAAATGTGGCGTATATGCCATTTTTAAGAGCGGCTTCACGAACAGTCCGTTTAAAGGTGAACACTTGGTCTGCTAACTTTAACGGATCACCATGAAGAAAGTTGACCTCAAGCTGGGCCGCGCCGGATTCATGAATAAGCGTATCGATGTCCAGTTCCATGGCTTCGCAATAGTTGTACATTAACTTAACAAAAGGCTCAAACTCATTAGCAGCATCAATACTGTACGACTGCCTAGCGCTCTCAGGCCGGCCAGAGCGCCCTATTGGTGGCTTAAGGGGCAAATCTGGATCCGGGTTCTGCTCTACTAGGTAAAACTCCATCTCAGGCGCGATTATGGGCGTTAGGCCCTCTTTCTCATAAAGCGCCAGTACACGCTTTAATATGTTGCGGCTTGAAAATGGGTGCGGCTGACCATCCTTTGTAAAACAGTCGTGAATGATCTGACCGGTTACCTCATTTGCCCAAGGCACTAGTCGTGCCGTACTTGGGTCGGGTTTTAGCAGCATGTCGCCATCGATGGTATCGAGAAGATCCCAGTAATCATCCGAGTATTCACCGGTGACCGATTGCGCGAGGATACCTTCCGGCATTCGACTGTCTTCCTTAAGGAATTTTTTCGCGGGAATAAATTTCCCTCTCGCATTACCCGTCATGTCAGGAACAAGACACTCAATCTCCTTGATTTCGTTGTCTTTTAGCCAATTTTCGATTGTTTTATCGCTTGCCATGGAGCACCTTTGTCTCGTTAGAAATCGAACTATCATTCAATTAAAGTTGAATTATTATTCAAAAAGATCATAATGTCAATCAAACCTATTTCAAAGAAGTACTTTATGGACTCTTACTACTCCGCTAGCACCCCTGTGGCGCCTAGCTATAAAGCCCTTAAGGGCGATATAACTGTGGATGTCTGCATTGTGGGTGCGGGCTATACAGGGCTGTCTTCTGCCCTACATCTTGCCAAGCGCGGTTATAAAGTAGTTATTTTGGAGGCTGAGACGGTTGCTTTTGGTGCTTCCGGCCGAAATGGAGGCCATGTGGGTACTGGTCAGAGGATGGAACAGCAGGATATAGAGAAAAAGTTTGGCCGCGAAACCGCTCTATCTCTCTGGAATATGGGTCTTGAAGCTGTCGATACCGTGCGAGATTTGATCTTAGAGAACAGTATTGAGTGTGATTTAAAGTATGGTGATGTTAACTTTGCACACAAGCCAGGCTACTGCAAGGAGCTTGAAGAGGAGATAGAGTTCTTTAAAAACCGTTACGATTTCAACGATTTAGAATATATTCCTAGAAATAGAATCAGCGAAGTAATAGGCAGTGACGTTTATTACGGGGCGCAGTGGAACAAAGCTACCTTACACCTACACCCCCTAAAGTACGCTTTAGGCCTTGCCAAAGCAGCGGTAGATGCCGGTGTCACTATTTACGAGAACTCACGAGTACAGTCCTACAGCGGCACACCGGTGATTGTTAAGACAGGCCATGGCCAAGTTACTGCTAGCGAGCTGATTTTGGCCTGTAATGGTTATATTGAAGATCTTGAGCCCAAGATAAACGGCTATATTATGCCGATCAATAACTTTGTCCTAGCCACGGAGCCTCTCTCACCAGAGGTCGCCGCCTCCATAATACCAAAGGACACATCTATGGCCGACTCTCGGTTTGTAATCAATTACTGGAAGTTATCGGCTGATAATCGTCTCATTTTTGGTGGTGGTGAGAACTACCGGCGCGGATTCCCTCGTGATATCAAAAGTTTTGTCCAAAAGTACATGTTAGAGGTGTATCCGCAACTTAGTAATACCCAGATTGATTATGGTTGGGGTGGAACTCTAGCGATCACATTGAACCGCCTCCCCCACTTTGGTCGCATTAACGGCAATATTTGGCATCTGCAGGGTTATTCTGGGCATGGTGTGCCTACGGCTACCTTTGCTGGAAAGCTTGTAGCAGAAGCTATCAGCGGTAAGCACGAGCGTTTTGATATAATGGCTAATCTTCCCACGGGTAAGTTCCCTGGGGGCACACTGTTGCGTTGGCCCGGTATGGTAGCGGGTATGCTCTACTACGCCATGCGCGATCGATTTTAGGAGGACTTATCATGGCATCTATTAGAGCTCTGTCGCCACGAAGTAAGCCAGTCCAAAAGCGGGCATTGGCAAGGCGTGAGCAAATTTTGGCCGCTACAGCGGTGCTGCTCGAGGAAGTTGGTCAAGATGATTTAACCACGATTTTGGTGGCTAAGCGGGTTGGCGTATCGGTCGGCACTCTTTATCACTATTTTCCCAACAAATACGCCATTCTATATGCTCTAGCGGAACAGTGGCTGGGTGAATGGAACCTCGCCTTGCTAGAGCTTGAGGCTCACAAAATAGAGTCGTTAAGTCTTAAGAAGTTCGTTGAAAAGGTGATGGATCGTACCCTGTTGGTTTACAAGAACCAGAGCGGTATCCTTCCGCTGGTGCAGGCCATGTTCGGTGTTCCAGAGCTCAAAGAGCTGGATAGCCAGCACGATGAGCTGATTATCGCGTCGATGGCTCGTATGTTTAGGCGTTTAGAAATATCAGATGATGAAGCAGAGCTATCGAGGCTGGGAAGCGAATGGATGGAAGTCAGCCATGCCCTACTCTTAGTGATCGTTGACCAAAATCCAACGGACTCAGCACGCAGTCTTTCAGATCTCAAGTTTCTGAGCCTCTGCCTGTTGGAACGTGCTAAGAGCCAGTTCTAGCGAGTAGGCTCTCGCATAGTAACGAATTCTTCGGCTGCTGAAGGGTGTATGCCCACAGTCGCATCAAAATGAGCTTTGGTTGCACCCGCTTTTAGGGCAATGCCCATTCCCTGAACAATCTCTGCGGCATGATCACCCACCATATGACAGCCAATGACCCTGTCAGTCTGGTTGTCGACGATCAGTTTCATAGTTATTCGATCGTTGCCACCACCTAGGGTCTGCATCATTGGTTTGAAATCCGAGGTGTACACACTAATATCAGCGTATTTTGTCTGCGCGTCTTCTTCGCTCAAGCCCACAGTGCCTAACTCGGGCTGGCAAAACACGGCGGTGGGAATATTGTCGTAGTCGATGGTGGCAAGTCCGTCGCCGTATAAGGCATCGACCAGAACCATTGCCTCTTGAATGGCCACCGGCGTCAACTGCACACGGTCAATAACATCACCCAGCGCATAGACTGAGGGCTCTGCGGTACAAAAATGTTCATCGACCACGATTGAGCCATTTGAGCGACACTCAACTGCGGTATTCTCAAGTCCAAGCCCAGCCGTATTGGCCTGACGACCGGTCGCATAAAGCACTAAATCAGAGTCCATAGAGGTCTGGTCATCAAAAGTAACCGAATAGCCATCGGCCTTTGCTGCAATGTGAGTGACCTGCTGGCTGAGATGAATATTGACCCCTTTTTCTGCCATTCCTTGGGTGATTTTATCGCTCATCTCTCTATCGAATGACTTCAGTAGATTAGTACCACGGTAAACAAGGTGGGTGTCGACGCCCAGTCCATTCAAAATGCCGGCAAACTCTACGGCAATATAGCCTCCGCCAACGACAACCGCCTTTTTGGGGAGTTCGTCCAGAAAGAACATTTCATTAGAGCTTACCGCATGCTCACTGCCGGGAAATTCTGGAATGAACGGCCAGCCGCCGGTGGCGACTAAGATTGTCCGAACACTATAAGTTTTGCCGTTAACCTCGACCTGTTGAGGACCAACAACCATTGCGCGGCCATCGAAAAGATCGGCGCCACTATTATTAATAAGGTTGTTGTAAATGCCATTTAGACGCTCAATCTCAGCAGTCTTGTTATCTCGCAGCGTTGGCCAGTCAAACACTGGCTGCTCGGTCTGATTCCAGCCAAAGCCTTTA
>Ga0308013_10001677_pt1 | contig 10738 bp, 9 predicted proteins | sample Neamet181_FD_203131 | JGI IMG/M metagenome (GOLD analysis project Ga0308013, IMG submission 203131) | Marine microbial communities from water near the shore, Antarctic Ocean - #181 | ecosystem: Environmental > Aquatic > Marine > Unclassified | place: Southern Ocean | collected 2014-07-25
TAGCTTTCTTCACCCGGGACGATTTTTCAGGAATTTTCTCTGGCAACGGAATATAACCTGCTAATGATTCAGCAATCGGAGTGCCGTGTTCTTTTGGAAGTAAACCTGCCTCTACTGCGTTATCGTAAAGAATGGCGACCCTTTCTATATTCATGGCCATACCAATTTTAAAAGCCTCTCTGACCCTTATCTCTTCATTCATAGGATCAATATCAAGCATACCTGTGTCGCGGCGAGTAAATTGCCAATCAGAGCCGGTCCAATTTTTCTGGATTCGGATAATTTCTTTAAAGCCTGCTTGGCCCGGAGTTATTCGTTTTCCATCTGCTAACCGCAAATACATTCTAGGGCTGTAATCGTTGTAAGAGTGCGTAGGCGTGTAATCGTCAATCGGAACCCAACCCGCAAAAATGGCGCAAGCGTCAGCGATTAAAATCCATTCACGGGATAGGAAATCCTTCAACTCTGGGAAGAAATCCCCCCTCATGCTCTAGCCTCACTAATATCAGATACATTGTCCGCAACGGGCTTCCCTGAAAAACAATGCTTACACCACTCATCAATTATAGGTCTGCGTCTTGTGACAAATTCAGTTGCTGCATAAGTGTTACGCACTTCGTCGCCAATCTGATGCGCCATACATTTTTCAGTTATTAGCTCACCAAAATTACGATTCATTGGGTCATCTAAACTCCAGTCTTTAAACGAACTCCTAAACCCGTGTACTGTTACTTTTTTGCGCTTATAACCAAGCCCAGGTATGCAGTCAGATAAATGCACGTCATAAATCCTACCGCCCTTGCTGCCTCTAAAAATTAATCCTTCTTCTGAGACATAGCCCTTATCGAATTTCTGCCCCTTGATACTAAGAAGAAATTCTATAGTTGAATCGGATAGTGGTTGACTGTGCGGATATCTAACGCTGCCCTTCTTCGTTTGAACCGCCTTCATAATTTCTGGGGGGCGATTCCAAACTTTATTGTCAAAGTCAATTTGCTCCCACGCTGCAAGACAGATAGTTTCACTTCGCCCCACAGTTAAAATGTGAAGCATTAATGCCTTAGCCCCTATTGTTTCGTAGTCTTGTAACTTCTCAATAAATTCAGGAACAAGCCGCCAATTCAATGAAGGATGCTTTACCCTTTGGTGAAACTCATCAGGGTGCGGAAGATCTTCGTCTAAGTTGCCCGTCCACTGAAAGATATTTTTCTCACCTTTAAGCCCTGCTCTGTCAAATATCTGTTTACACCCACCTTGAACCTTCCAAGCACTTGGCGGTATTTTTTCCCAGATTGCTTTGAGTAACGAAAGCCCTTCTTCATATTCAATACTGCCAATAGGTCTGTCACCCAACTCGGGCAACATATGCTTTTTGATTAGGCCGTATTTGCTTGTGTAATCTCTTTTCCTAGTATTAGGACGTGCAATTTGCCAGTCATGCCAGTCTTTGGCGGCAACACTGAAGGGCTTTTGATATTTCTGCTTGAGTTTTAATTGCTTTGTTTTTTCTTTCCCTTCTTCGCGGGGGTCTATACCTCGCGCTAATACACTTCTCCACTCTTGCCCTCTCCTTACTGCCTCGGCTGTACTGGTTGAAGGATAAGTACCGAAACCCTTTGTTGTAGCTTTGCCGCCGATCGAATAGTACAAGACCCAAGACCGCGACCCTGTTGTCGATAACGGGTTACCAGTTTCATCCTGTTGGGGCGGGTTACATTTAAGAGCTAGGCCATCAACTAAGCCAGTGAAATGCACTTTGAACTTGTCGACTCCGTTCACCGTTTGGTGACGCAAGCTTCGAATCTTACTATCGGACATTGGCGGGATATATCTGTTAGCCATCATACGCTCCTGAGACACAAGCCCGCGTCCCGTACATATGAGGTACTATATAATAAATTGCGATGCCCTGATACCCCCAGAGAAGCTCTGAGGCAGACTGAAAGGATACAACCCTCGTATTAATTGGGCTTTAGGGGTTTGCATGAATCTCAGTGAGAAAGTCTGATATGGCCTGATTCACTTCTTTTGGCGCTTCCTGCTGGACCCAATGACCAATCTCAGGGATCAAGACCACATCACGTAAGTCTTCCGTAGCTCGAGATATTGTGGCCGTCAGGCTTTCCTTCTCTGCGCCAGCGATCACCATATCTCTTGAACCGGCAATAAACAGAACAGGGATCTTAATTTTCGCCCCCTGCAAATGCTCTGTGATTTCCCAGTTACGGTGAAAGTTGCGATAGTAATTCATACCGCCGCGAAAACCAGAATTTTCGAACTGTGAAACGACGTAGTCTAGATCTTCTTGAAGAAGCCAATCGGGCAGCCCCATTGGTGCGCCTAGCCTCCCTATCCAGCCTCCTGCTGATCGAAGTGGATCGGTGATTGCGGGCTGCACTCTTGGAGAGTTAGGTGATAAATAGAGTCGGCTTATCAAACCACGCGGGTCTGCATCGTATTCAGCCTCTGCTATTCCGCCCGGCTCGTTATGATAGAGAATATAGAAAAAGTTTTCTCCGAAAGCCTCTTGCCAACTTTCCATCGGCGACTGCGCCACGCGACCGCCATAAGGCACACTCATAGCTATCAACGCTGTGAAGCGAGAAGGATGTAATAGGACCGTAGTCCAAGCCACGATTGCGCCCCAGTCATGACCGACCAAGATCGCAGTCTCTTCGCCCAGCGCATCTAGAATACCTACCAAATCTCCAGCCACGTGATTGACGTCATAGTCATCGACAGCGGCGGGCTTATCGGTTTCACCATATCCGCGCATATCAGGCGCCACCGCGTGATAACCTGCATCAGCTAACATGGTCATTTGGTGCCGCCATGAATACCAAGACTCAGGCCAGCCATGCGCTAGCAAGACTAGCGGCCCTGTGCCTGCCTCCGCTATGCGCATCTTTATTCCATTGGACTCTATAAATCGAAATGTGACGCCTGCCACCGGTAACTCTATATTCACGTCAATACCTCCGTGTTGTGCAAATAATTGTCCCAAAAGTGAACCGTTCAGAACCAGTAAAACAACTACTATTCTGCCACAAGCCTTCACTCTATTGGTTATCGTCAAAAACATCCTGAATACCCCGCATCACAAAGATTGTCGTCTGTAAATAAAGACTAGCATGGTAACTATTGACTTCACCACGTCAAGGGCGTCTCATTGGGATAATAATTCTAAGCAAGCTGAGGGCGTTGTTCGTGCAAGAAAATGATGTGCCATACATGAAAAGAACTCGCGATTTCTACCGCGCCCAGGGCTATACGAATGACTATCAGTGGGCACACTATGATGAAGTGCCTTTTAGTCATCTTAAAAAACCGCTAAGCGAATGCAAAGTTGCCGTAGTAACCACATCAAAGCCTGATTCAGAAGTAGGACGTGCGCAGCAGCAAGTATATTCTTGCGCTAGCCTGCCTATTCCCGGCTCCATGTATACCGATGACCTGTCATGGCATAAAACCATGACACATACGAATGATGTCGCCTCTTTCCTGCCACTAATGCAACTTAAGCGCTGCGAAGACGAAGGTCTTATAGGCGAACTAGGCGACCGCTTCCATGCAATTCCTACAGAATATAGCCAACGCAACACGCGCGTAAACGATGCGCCCGAGATTCTTGCTCGCTGCCAGCATGATGCAGTGGACGTGGCTATACTTGTACCTTTGTGACCTGTCTGCCATCAGACCGTGAGTCTGTTAGCGCGACACCTAGAAAGTAATGGCATCATAACTTTAATCATTGGGTCTGCGATCGATATCATAGAGCACTGTGGCGCACCTCGATACTTGCACAACGATTTCCCACTCGGCAATCCCTGTGGCGCTCCCTATGACGAAGCTATGCAACTCGAAATAATGAAGCAGGGATTGGCGCTCATCGAGAAAGCCGAGCAAGCGCGCACCACCCAGCGCACCTCTTATCGCTGGAAAGACGATACGTGGAGAGAGGACTATGCGGCAATAGATGACAGCAATCGAGAAGCGCTACGTTTGCGTGGCGAACAGCGTCGAGAGAAGCAGATCGATGACAAAGCTGCAGGAAAATCCCGCGCAGCAATGATTCCAGACACATAAATTTTCAACTTTTCAACCTTCGCTTTAAGCGTTGGCTAATGGTTGCAGCTTAAGGTTAGCTCTTAGTAGTAAACTATGCTTATTCAATCTGTGCCATTCGTTCTTAGTATTCTTGGCCTGACCTATTAACTATCTAGCAACTAAGCTGCAAAAGCAGGTCTCCAATACGAATATAAAATGATGGCGACTACACAAGTAAATCACGTCACAGCATTCAGTTGATATCTTGAATGGCCTGCTGAGACTGTCTTGCTATTCTGTCTTGCTGATTTTGGGTCAGGCACATGAACTGAGAAATATTACTTCCCAGTGGTCGCTCTTTCGTACAGACCAATTTCTCGCCTTCTGAGCTCACTGTTGCATTGTAAGCATCGACCTGCCTCTGCGACCTGATTCTTGAAATATCATCTTGCTCGTACAGACTTTCGCAGCCAACAAGCGTTGCAACCAAAATGAAAACTGCAAAAATATTTTTCATATTTATTTCCCTTTACCAAGTAATCCGATTATGTCGCTGCTAGCGCTTGTTCAATGTCGGCGATGATATCATCAACATGCTCAATACCAACGCAAATCCGTATAGCTTCTGGAGTCACACCCGCCGCTAATTGCTCCTCTTCATTTAGCTGCCTGTGAGTAGTCGATGCGGGATGGCAAGCAAGACTCTTAGTATCACCAATATTCACCAGGCGCTTGATCATAGCCAGAGCATCATAGAAGCGTACGCCTGCATCGAAGCCGCCTTTGATGCCGAAAGTAAGCAGAGATGCCGGAATACCACCGCAATATTTCTGAGCTAAAGCATGGTTAGGGTCACTCTCTAGACCGCCAAAATTAACCCATTCGACCTTACCATGTCCCTGAAGGAATTTAGCAACCTCCATTGCATTTGCACAATGCCGCTCCATTCGCAGACTTAGTGTCTCCAAACCCTGCATGATTAAGAAGGCGTTCATTGGCGATAAAGCCGCGCCAGTATTACGCAACGGGACAGTTCTTGCTCGCCCTATGTATGCCGCCTCTCCCAGAGCCTCCGTATATACGACACCATGATAAGAAGGTTCTGGTTCATTCAATTCTGGATAACGATCTTTATGCTCTGCCCAGGGGAATTTTCCAGAGTCCACAATAACACCGCCGATAGACGTGCCATGACCACCGATGTATTTAGTCAAGGAATGAACAACAATATCCGCACCAAAATCGATGGGGTTGCAGATGACCGGTGAAGCCACCGTATTATCGACGATCACTGCGACACCGTGCTTGTGAGCAGCAGCACAGACTGATTCTAGATCGATGATATTGCCAGCAGGGTTACCGATAGTCTCGCAATAAACTGCCTTGGTCTTGTCGTCGATTAGCTTCTCTATCGCCTCAGCGGAATCATTCTCCGCGAAGCGCACCTCGATGCCCTGGCTCGGCAACATATGCGCAAATAAAGTGTAGGTGCCGCCATACAGCTGCGGCGTCGAAATGATATTGTCACCGGCTTTGGCGATAGTCAAAATCGAGTAGTTTATAGCCGCCATACCAGAGGCCACAGCCAACCCCGCGACACCGCCTTCCATCGCAGCCATTCGCTGCTCCAACACATCATTAGTAGGGTTCATGATGCGCGTGTAGATGTTGCCAGGTACTGCTAGGTCGAATAGATCTGCCCCATGCTGAGCGTTATCAAACTCATAGGCGACTGTCTGATAGATAGGAACAGCCACGGATTTGGTAGTAGGGTCGGTTTCGTAACCGGCATGTATGGCTAGTGTTTCTTTTTTCATTATTGTGTACTCCTTAAATTCTCATTGGCCGTTTATACATGAGGTTTTAGCGGCCTGCAATTTGTATAGGCTAGCATGCGGCTATTTGCGCTACTCCGAAGCTTTGATCTAGGCTTGAATGAGCAAGAACTCGTGTCTCAAATACTTTCTCTCCCGGCTTTCTACTGCGGTTGCCGTCCAAGCCAGTTGTTAAATCGTTCAACCATACAGTCTGCTATCTTGACGATGTCCCCTACGGCAAGCACCGCACACTCATCAAAGTATTGGCCAGAAACAGCAAGGCCGAATCGGTTCGCAAGCTGATAGTTACATGCATGAATACTTACATACTCCCCGCCCTGCCAAACTCTCTCACAGTGATCATTAATCAGCGCGCCCGCCATAGATAGAGCGTAATCCTCGCCCTGCCAATCCTGCGCTTCACTAGGGTTAGCCGCTGCAACCAATAAACTAAAACCCAGATATATAAAAATTCTGTTCATTCGATCTCTCCAACTTTCTCTGGGTAATACTTATAGACTCGAGTGAGGGACGACTTAACCTTCAATACCAGAACATATCATAGTTTAATCTTAGGCCTATTCAAGGCCATGTATTTGAGTTCGAGTTTGAGTTTGAGTTTCATTTGCATTGTGCTTCATTAGCAAAGTTAACCCACTGGTTTCTGAGAACTAGAAAAGGCACTACTGATAACACATATAGGAGAAATACAAACCAATACACCTGTATGTTCAAACACCAAAGGGGTTCATAAATATGAAGTACTGACGATTTATTCTGACCCTTTCACTAATCAGATTTGGTGGGGTACCAGACGGACTTTATCCAAGTCATAACCTTCCTCATCGATGATTCTAAGTAGCCGATCATAGTCTGCCTCGGCGATGCTTGGCTCCCTGGCCATAAGCCAAACATAATCTCGTTTACTTCTGCCAATTATCGTAAATTGATAGGCTGAATCAATATAGACTATTCGATACTCCGCTTTTATAGGCCAGACAAACTGCATTCCCCATACCCCATTGCCAGTGCCTTCTTGAATAAAAGCTGTTGGGTGATAAGTCTTTTCCTTGCCATCAAAGCCGCCTTCATTAAAGCTAAAAGTTGTAGCGACTTTGCCGTCAACCGGTTCGCTATAGCTCTCAATGGCATTATATGCCCGCCTTTCAATAAAGGTTGGTATATTCGCTATGACATACCAGTCACCGGCGAATTTAGTTAAGTCAACTGATTCTACAGTGCGGATTGCTGGCAGATTTGAAACAGACCTACAGCCACTGATCAGGACCAAGCCAAGCAACAGCAGCACTTTTATTAAGCCCATGCTCTTCTCCTTTAGGTGATTTATTCGCAAACGGCGTGTCATGCCCTTCCAAGGAGAGGCGACACCCACAAGCTCAGACCTTGGTTACGTAGAGCCGAAGTCAGTGGATCACTAACTTGAATACCATGTTTAGCACCTTGGCTTTTGATGAAGACTAAATCTAGAGGGGGAATATTAAAAAGCAATAAGACTGAGTAGTCCGAGCTACGTTTTACAGTTTCCTTTTACTATCCGCTCGTCTGAGAAAATCATTTTACGCCTCCTTTCGTCAGATAATTGATTGAGCACCAAGAAGACACTAAACCAACCAATTCATTATTCTCCTCAGCACTATTTAATGCACTGAATTTTCGATCACTCTTTCTACTATTTCTTTAGTAACGCGATTTGAAATTTTGCATAAGTCCACCTACATCTTTTAATTGACTGTGGGTGGGAAGCAAGAGTACATCGACTATCAGCGACCCACTATATCAAGAAATGCAAACACCTCTTCGTATCTGCGGCTTCTAGCGAAATCTCTCGCCGCCATCCCCGCAGCATTTTCAATATTAGAATCTACACCAGCCGCAACGGCTATCTCAGCCGCCTCCAGTATGCGTGCCTCCCGATCATTACCTTCTATTCCGGCTCGCCGTTCAGCGCTTCCCCAGCTGATTCTAAGCCGCCTGTATCCCATGCCAACTGCCGCCATTAGAACGGAAACATCTCCCTCTTTAGCAATCACTGGTTTTCCGCATCCAGAAGAATCGGCTCGTATGCAGGTAGCCCGGTCACTCAAGGTTGGGTAAGTCACATTATTTACGAACAATGGATTAGCGCCGCGCTCCAGCAGCAGTGTCATTATTCTGGGCTCAGTAAACCTAGCTGCCAGCCAAAGTGGTGTCGCGCCGACTAGAGAGTCATGAAAGCTATAATCCGTTGATTGTCGTCTTGCCGGCGTTGGCTTTTCCAAGATGGCTTCTATATCCGCTCCATGATCAAGCAATAGCTCAACAGCCTCTAGGCTGCCACGCAAAACTGCAGCGTGCAATGCGGTATGCCCGCTTGCCGAAGACTCAACATCCGCGCCCCTGTTCAGCAGAAAGTCCAGCAGCTCGTTATTGCCACCATGTACAGCCATGATTACCGGACTGGTCCCAAATGCCGAGAGACCATTTACATCACTGCCAGCTGCCACCAATAGGCGAGCAGACTCTAAACTTCCAGCTCTGGCTGCAAATATAAGTGCTGTATTACCGCCCTGTTCAACCCAAACCTTATTGAGAGGGTGGCTATCCTGTTCCTTTTCACTTTTCACAAACTGACTGCGAACTAGAGTTCTGGCATCGACCTTGGCGTTGTAATCAAGAAGTGCCGCAACCACATCTGAGTGGCCCTGTCCTGCTGCCCACATCAGTGCAGTCTGATTTCGCGTTACCGCCCCCTGCGGACTCGCTCCTGCTGACAATAAAGCACGCATCAGCGCGGCATTGCCAGAATGAGCCGCCGCCATAACGATGGTTTCTCCAGAGCGAAGATTGAGATTCGGATTTGCTCCACTTTCTAAAAGAGAATCTACCATTGCTGCGCTGCCATTATCAGCTGCCAACCACAATGGCGTAACACCTAGGTCCGTAGCAGAATCAACATCGACACCCTGTTCAATCAATTCCACAGCAGCCTGAACATTATCGTGATAGCTCGCCCAGTGCAGTGCAGAGGTACCATCGCCGTAAACATCTTGTACATTGCTCTGTGCTAAGAGAAGAGATGAAAGTTTAGCCCAGTCAGCGTCCTTAGCAGCCTTTACAACTGGCGGCATACCCTGCCCTGAAGCTGGCAATACGAAAAGTAAAATTCCAAGAGCTAGTAATTTTTGGCAGGTTTTCATCGTATAAGTCATGTACTGAAAGGCTGCCACTTAAGACGTAAGTGGCAAGGAACCAGTACTACCTCCAATTTGATCGATGGGTAGATTAAACTTGCCCATAATGGAAACTAATAGATTCGCCATGGTCGGTTCATCTTGATAACTAAGGTGTTGCCCACCTTGCATCCAACCAGCGCCACCACCCACCAGCATCACAGGCAGATTAATACCAGAGTGAATTGTGCTGTTTGAAATACCCGCACCATACATAATAGTCATATTATCTAAAAGATTTCCTTCGCCATCGGGAACTGCTGCTAGCTTCGCCAAGTAATTAGAAAAAAGCTGCGCATGATAGGTATTAATCAGCGACATCTTCTCTACCAGCTGCACATTATTGTTGTGGTGAGACAGTGGATGGTGTGCATCAGGAACACCTATCTGTGGGTATGGCCGTGCACTCTGCTCCTTGCTCATCATAAAAGTAATGACCCGCGTCAGGTCGGTCTGCAATGCCAGCACCTGCAGGTCCTGCATGATCTCCATATGTTCTTCATAATCTACAGGCACACCAGCAGGCTGAGCTAGTTCTGGCAGGGAAATGTCTATCTGTTCTTCAGCTTTCTGAATCCGCCTTTCAACATTGCGAATTGATTCAGTGTAGCTCTCCATCAGATAACGGTCTTCAGCCCCAATGCTGCTCTCTAGTGAAGAGAGCCTATCAAGAACCGCATCAAGAATACTGCTCTGTTGTTTCAACCGCGCCGCCCGCACACCCTTCACTGTACTGCCGCTATCACCAAACATGCGCTCGAATACTGAGCGCGGATTATGTTCCGTCGGCAAGGGCTCCGTTGCCCCACGCCAGGAAAGAGTATGGGTATATACGCAGCTGAGATTTACCGTGCAGGCTCCAGCAAGTGCCGGCGCATCCATCGACAACTCCAGTGAAGAAAGTTGCGTCTGTCTACCCAATTCTGTAGCAAGCAACTGATCAATAGATACACCCGCTAAGATTTCTACTTCATTGCGACCACCCTGAGTCACACCTGTTAGGAACGAACCCCCGGCACCGGCATGAGCAATATTCCAGTTGGCCTTCAAGCCGGATAGCACCATCATCTTGTCTTTAAACGGAGCCAAAGGCTGCAGGATTGGAGTGAGGTCAAAGTCTCTTCCGGTTTTGGTAGGCGTCCAATAGTCCATGGCCATGCCATTGGGAACATAGACGGTCTGGAATCGATGTATTCGTGCTGGAGACCCTTTAGCAAATGCGGGCGTCATCGCATCCAGCATAGGCAAGGCTAGCGCTGCCCCGGCGCCGCGAAGCAAGACTCGACGGGAAATAGATTTACCTGTCACTATCTTTGGCAAGATAGAGTTTACTGTTTGAGTTTTCTTAGTCATAGTTTTGTACTCATCAGAAACGGCGGGCTCATTACGATCCCGGTTATCAGGGAAGACCAATTATAGTTGTGATCGGCAGCGTCATTTACAATCTTGCGTATTACCGGCTGGTCATAATATTCAATTCTGCGACCCAGCGCGTAGGTCATCAATTTTTCTGTCAATGTATGGGAGAACTGCTTCGGCCTATTCATCATCCAGTCTCGCAGGTCTGCGAACCCGGAAAACTCAACACCTCCGGGATAACTTCCGTCGGGGTCTACAAGATTACCGACTTCATCATGCTCCCGC
>Ga0308013_10001682_pt1 | contig 10729 bp, 8 predicted proteins | sample Neamet181_FD_203131 | JGI IMG/M metagenome (GOLD analysis project Ga0308013, IMG submission 203131) | Marine microbial communities from water near the shore, Antarctic Ocean - #181 | ecosystem: Environmental > Aquatic > Marine > Unclassified | place: Southern Ocean | collected 2014-07-25
TTTGAGTCGATCAGGTGTTGATTTTTTATCAAAAGAAACTTGAATGTTTTTTCCTTCTTTAAAATTTTTCATTTTTTCGAAAGTTGAAACACGCGTTCTTTTGTTGTTTTTTAAACTCGTAATCATGGCTGATATAGAACTCATAACAATTATGTTTTTAGAATTAAATTAAAAATACCAACAGCAATAAAGGAAATAATCAAAAAGAGGATCATTTTTTTAACGAACTCATTTCTACAATCAATTTTAATTTTTCTTTTAAGTTCATCTAATTCTTTAGTAGTTGTTTTTTTTGAAAAATGTACTTTGATTTTGTTTCTTGTTTTTAGTTTTTCCATTTTATCAAAAGTTGAAACACGTTTTCTTTTAAACTTGTGTTCATATTTGGAAAACTCATGGCTGAATGCATTTACTTATAAGTAGCTGAAAATCAATAAATGTTACATGAAACTACTTTTTATGTTTTTAATTCTTTCTAGACATCTATAAATATACAAAAACCGAATTTTTAACAGGAAAGAACTCTAGTTGAATTGTAAAATTTGTAATTTTACAGTGTAAATTTTATGACATCCTTAATGAAAGCACATTTTGAAATTAATGAAGTAACCAAAAAGTTACCCAAACATTTGCATAAGTTTGTGGTTAAGCAACCTTATGATGAGTATACTGCTCAAAATCAAGCAGTTTGGAGATATGTAATGAGGATGAATATTGATTATTTAAGCAAAGTTGCTCATAAATCTTATTTAACAGGACTTCAAAAAACCGGAATTTCTATTGAAAACATTCCATTTATGGAAGGAATGAATAGAATTTTAAAAGAAATTGGTTGGTCAGCAGTTTCTGTTGATGGCTTTATTCCTCCAAATGCTTTTATGGAATTTCAAGCATACAATGTTTTGGTTATTGCGTCAGATATGAGGACTATTAATCACATAGAATATACGCCTGCACCAGATATTATTCATGAAGCAGCAGGTCACGCACCTATAATTTCGAATCCTGAATATTCTGAATATTTAAGACGTTTTGGAGAAATAGGAAGTAAAGCAATTTCGTCTTCTAAAGATTTTGAAATGTATGAAGCAATTAGACTTTTATCCATCTTAAAAGAAGATCCAAGCTCTAATCAGAATGAAATTGATGCTGCGCAAGAAAAAGTGGAGTGGTTGCAAAACAACATGGGTGAATTGTCTGAAATGGCACAAATTAGAAATTTACATTGGTGGACTGTCGAATATGGTTTAATCGGCACTTTAGAAAATCCGAAAATTTATGGAGCAGGATTATTGTCTTCTATAGGAGAAAGTGCTTGGTGTATGAAAGATGAAGTTGAAAAACTTCCCTATTCAATTGAAACAGCTAATATAAATTTTGATATTACAAAACCCCAACCTCAATTATTTGTAACGCCAGATTTTGCGTATTTAAGTTTAGTTTTAAACGAATTTGCAAATACAATGGCTTTAAGAACTGGAGGGATAAACAGCATCCGAAAATTAATAAATTCTAAAAATTTAGGAACGATCGAATTAACCACCGGAATTCAAGTTTCTGGAGTTTTTACGAAAGTAATTCAATACAAAAATAATCAAGTTGCTTATTTTCAAACAACAGGTCCAACGGCTTTAGCAAACAGAGATAAAGAATTAATTGGCCATGGAATTACAAGTCACGCAGCTGGTTTTGGAAGTCCGGTTGGAAAATTAAAAGGAATTAATTTGCCAATTGAAAACATGAGTCCAAGAGATTTAAGAGCCTATGGAATTTATGAAGGTAAATCTATGACTTTTGAGTTTGAAAGTGGTGTTATTGTAAAAGGAAAAGCAATTACTGGAACAAGAGATTTAAGAGGTAGAATTTTAATTATTTCTTTAGACGATTGTACAGTAACTTACAAAGATGAAATTTTATTTCAACCAGAATGGGGTATTTATGACATGGCAATTGGTAAAGAAGTAATTTCAGCTTATGCCGGTGCTGCCGATGTAGATTCCTTTGAAGATAGTAGTAAAATTTCTGAAGTTAAAACACGTAAAATTAACTACACAGCATCTGAAAAAGAATTGTATTCGTTATATGATCAAGTGAAACAAATGCGTGCAACAAATTCAGCAACAGAAGAAAAAATTACAGAAATTTTTAATCAATTAAAAACGAGTTTTTCTAATGATTGGTTACTGAATTTAGAAATCTATGAAGTAGCTTTGCAAAATAATTACGCTTTAAAAGTTGCAATCTTAAAAAGATTAGAAGAGTTAAAGTGTAACAAAAGCTACACAAAACTAATCGAAAACGGATTAGCTTTGTGCGAAAATTAATAAGATAGTATGGGTTTATTTAACTTGTTTAAAAGAAAAAATATGGATCAAGAGATTAAAGAATATTTAGCAAAAGGAGCAATCGTTTTAGATGTAAGAACAAAAGAAGAGTGGGATGAAGGGCATGTAGCAGGAGCAGAACACATTGTTTTAACGATAATTCCTTTAGAAATTGAGCAAATAAAATCTTGGAACAAACCTGTTATTGCTGTTTGTAGAAGTGGCGCTAGAAGTGGTCAGGCTGCACAGTTTTTAAAGCAAAATGGAGTAGATATTATTAACGGTGGTCCTTGGCAAAATGTAGATCAACACGTATAAAAATACTGTTTTTAAAAATTTATAAAAGGTAGTCTTTCTTGAAGGCTACTTTTTTTTTGCGCTAATTTTAGTAAAAATTGTTGATGTTGTTCTGAATTTTCATGAAAAGGTCTGTGTAAGATTCCTTTCTGAATTACATCAATTTCTTTCATTGTTGAGTTGGTTTCTTCAGAAAACCAAGTAGCTGCAAATTTTTCCCAGATGTAATTAATGGCTGTTTTATTTGGATGAATCATGTCTTCTGCATAAAAACGATAATCACGTAATTCGTCCATCATAATTTCATAAGAAGGAAAATAAGACACATTTTGTTCATTAAGTACCGTATGAATTGCCGTAATTAAATGCGATTTACTTTGGGTGTTTTCGATAAAACCATCTTTTAAATGTCTTACAGGAGAAACCGTGAAAGTGATATGTATATCTTTATTTACTGATTTTAAAAGGACAATTATTGCGGCTAAACTTTCTGTAATTTCAGCAACAGTCAGTAATTCTTTTAAGAATTTTTTCTGCGGAATTTTATGACAATTAGCAACAATAGTATCCGTTTCTATAAACCGATACACCCAAGAAGTTCCTAAAGTAATAATGATGTGAGAAGCTTCATCCAACTTTTTGCTAGTTAAAGAAATAGCTGAATTAAGTTTGCTCAAAAGAGCGTCTTCATTTGCAGAACTTAAACTAGAATGTGCGTCAAAAGAATGCCAAATTTCATTTTGATATATAAAATCATCACTAGAATATACTTTTTTATTGATGGCATTTGTAATTAAATTTTCTATTGCTTTTGGATGAAATAGAATGCCAAATGGGTTTTGAGTAGATTGAAATTTGAAGTAACTTAATTTATCTCCAATATTTTCTGAAAAGCAAGAACCCAACAACAGTATATTAGATTGATGCTCTATTAGGTTTCTAGTTGCTCTTTTTAGAGGGATTTTAGTCTGGAGTTTCATGGTTAATTGTTCGCTAATGTAAAATTAAGCTAAAAATTAATACTTCAACAGTTTTTTAGTTTTAGAAATTCCTTTTGATTGATAATGTACAAAGTAATTTCCTTTAGGTAGGTTTTTTACATCAACATGTAAAGTGTGTTTTAAGGCGCTATATTTTTTATTTGTAACTTCTTTTACAATGGCGCCAATTGTATTGTACAAACTAATTTTAACCTGTTCATTATTTCCAATAAATTGGATGTTTATAAAGTTTGTTGTTGGATTTGGGAACACCTTTATTTCAAATTCTTCTAACAGAAAATTGTCAGTAGAAAGTGCTGCAGAGCAACCTTGTTTAAAAAGGGGTAACGCATCAAATTCATCAAACAAAACGGTATTAGATTCCGCTTCTGTAGCACCCAACCAATCCGTTAAAATTGTGCTGTACACAGTTCTAAAATCATACTGCATTTGTACACCTTCACTATCATCAACTTGTGTGTCAATTTCTGGAGCATCGCCAAAAATTTGATTTTTAGCACAAGTTCCAAATACAAAAAGAGGAGCAGCTGTACCATGATCTGTACCTAAACCAGCATTCGAACGAATTCTTCTTCCAAATTCAGAATAGGTCATTCCAATTACTTTTTCATCAATATTTAGCAACTGTAAATCATCTTGAAAAGCACACATTGCATCAGATAGCTCTTGCAGTAATTTTGCATGTTTTCCCGTACTAGTTTCGCCTTCTACAACTTGATTCGCATGATTGTCAAAACCACCAATTTGAACTACAAAAACCTTTGTTTTTATTCCTCCAGAAATTAATTTGGCAACATTCTTTAATTTTTCTGATAATTCTGAATCGGTATATTTTTCTGATAAATTATTTCCAGCATTTGCAGCGTTTACAATTACTTCTGCATACGCATTTGTTTGGCTAATTGTATCATTTACAAAAGAGATAGCATCTCCGTAACAATTGTCAGGAATTTCATTAGAGTTAGACACCAAAGCAGTTCCTGGATTATTAGGGTCTATTAGTGCCATCGAAAAGTTGGCATTTGTGCCTTGGCAAGTTTCAGAAACTATTTTACCAATGGTAATTGCAAACGGATCTGAGTTTTCTGTATTTGGATAATTTAATGGAAATTCTGAATGATTGATATCAAAAAAGCGTCCAATCCAACCCGAAGAAACATATTCGTTTGCACTTGATGCAGAATTCCAAATATCTGTTGATCTAAAGTGTGAACGATTTTGATTTGGATATCCAACATTTTGTATAACTGCTAACTTTTCTTGATCCCAAATTTCTTTGATTCCTGTCATTGATGGATGAAAACGAGTAACATCATCCACCGTTAATAACTCATTTTCGGGGACAATAATATTAGAGCGTACACTTTGTAAATTATCATATTGATTTCCGTTAAAAATCATATTTAATCCATCATTTCCACCTTGTAATTGTATTAATACTAAAACATTATCATTGTCTACTGTAAAGTTGTATTCTTTCGGTTTGTCGTTAGCAAATATTGGAAATCCACTTAATGCAATTGGTAAAGAAGCAGAAGCCAGTGAGCTTAACTTAATAAAATCTCTTCTATTTAATTTTGGTTTCTTTTTCATTTTACATTATTTGAAATTCAGACATTTGTACCATTGTTCCAATTAGACTTCTAAGCTTATTCTCAATAGAAATTCGCAAAGCGGCATTAGAAGGATCTCCTAAATAATCTGAATATTCTACCGTCCATTCAAAGTCTGGCAAACCAGGAATTAAAATATCTTTTAAATTATCAATTTGATTCTGAGAAATTTCATAATTAAATAATTGATTTGCTAATGATGTGATTAAAACAATAGGATTTTCAGCATTTATGATGCCTGACACGATTAATAAAACCGGTACTAAAGGAGGAACAGTATATTCTCTTTCATCAATCAATAAAACACCACCAGTAACCAAAACCTTACAATATTCTAATCTTTTTGGTAACAAATAATTGTTAACCCAGGTTTTATAATAGAGAGGTTTTTGATAGTAAGCTTTCCATCCTGCAACATCTGGATGATGAAAAATAGACTGCCCTATATCTGATGTGGCTAAATATAAAATTAAAGCAAATTCATACTCTTCTAAAACAGAAGTTGTTGGCGCGGAAAGTAATAAGGATTTAGTTGTAGAAAGTATTAAATCTATAGGACTTTTTATCATGCAAAAAGTGTTCTCAAAAAAATGTTCTGAAGACAATAGAATTTTTAATGCAGGTCCAATTTCGTAATCATGATCTCTAATAATTTGTGCTAATGGTTCAATAATATGGGTTTCAATTTCTTCGGATATTTCTGCATTTACAAACCATATATATAATTGTCTCGTAATAAATTTTGAGCACTCATCTTGCTCAAAAATTTTATCAATTAGATCTATGTATTCATTCTCTCCATTTTCAGAAATAACAGCATTGTTAAATCTGTGTGATAAATTTTTATCTCCTGAAGTATGTTTGTTATTAGAGAAAAATGCAGTTAAAGCATCAGGATTGCTAAGACCTCTAACTCTCCATCCAGTTAATGCTTTTGCCATTTGAACAACATCATCTTCTGTATAATTTGTGTAATCACCATTGCCAACGGCATCCCCTTTTCCAATAGAAAAAAGTTCTAAAAGTTCTCTTGAATAATTTTCATTTGGAGCCGTATTTGTGTTTTGAGCCCCATTCAAATAAATAAGCATATTTGGATCTGTGGTAATTTGTTTGGTAAGTTCTTTAAAATTACCAAGCGCATTGGTTCTCAAAATATTTATGTAAAAAAACTCTCTGTGAGGATTTGTGTTTTCAGATACAAAATGATTGTGCCAAAATAAAGTTAGTTTTTCTCTGATTGAAATTCCGGCATTCTGCATTTGTAAAAAAGACCAAGCATATAAAGATCTAGTTCTAGAATTTAAAATTTTATTTCTTTCTTGATTCGTAGCTGCTGTTGGTGAAGGAAGTCCGTTAATCCAAGTTTCCCCATAATTAGCATCTGGATCTACTATTTCACCATCTTCTGTACCGTCTAATAGGTATTTTAAAGGTGGATCGGGCAAAGCACTTTGTTCAAAAAGTTGCTCAATAGTTCCAGACAAGCCTAAAGAAACAGCTTCAGAAACGACCGTTTCTGTAACTCCAAAAGAAGTTCTTTTAAGTAAATGTCTAGCTTCTTTTGCAGTCCAGTTTCCCGAAAAATTATCTAAATAAGGCATCGCTTCGTTTAAGTTGATGAAAACTAATGTTGAATTATTTCAAATTTAATCTTTTTATTTGAAAAAACAGATTAGCTAACTACTATTAAACTAAGACCTTAGAAATTAGAAAAAGTTTAAACTTTACACCAAATAATCTTTAGCTCCTTCTAAAGCTTTAGGAATTCCTCCAGGATTTTTACCACCAGCAGTCGCAAAGAAATTTTGTCCACCTCCACCACCGTGAATCAGTTTTCCTAATTCTCTCACAACTTTTCCAGCATCATAACCACGCTCATTTGCCAATTCTTTAGAAATATAACAAGTTAACATTGCTTTGTCTTTTTTCTCTGAAGAGGCAAAAAGTAAGAATAAGTTTTCATGTTCTTTTCCTATTGCAAAAGCTAGATTTTTAATTCCATTTTGGTCTAAATCAATTTTAGTAGCTAAAAACTGAACGCCATTAATTTCTTGTAATTGATTTTTAATTTCGCCAAATAAATTTTGAGCTTTATCTTTTAATAACTGTTCTATTTGCTTCTGTAAAGAACTATTTTCTTCTTGTAATTTTTGTACTGCTTTTACAGGGTCTTTAGTGTTGTTTAAGATGTCTTTTACGTCAACTAAAGTTTTGTTATTATCGGAATAGAACTCTTTTACAGCATCATTTGTAATTGCTTCGATTCTTCTAATTCCTGCAGCAACTGCCCCTTCAGATTTTATTTTAAAATGCCAAATATCACTCGTGTTTTTTACGTGTGTTCCACCGCAAAGTTCTACCGATTTTCCAAATTTGATTGCTCTAACAGTATCTCCATATTTTTCACCAAACAAAGCCATTGCTCCTTCATCAATTGCTTGTTGCATTGGAATATTTCTTTTTTCCTCTAACTGAAGTTTACCTGCAATTCTTCTATTGACGAAGTTTTCTACTTCCTGCAATTCATCTGCGGTTAATTTAGAAAAATGTGAAAAATCGAAACGTAAATATTTAGAATGAACAGCAGAACCTTTTTGTTCTACATGTGTTCCTAAAACTTCTCTTAAAGCTTGGTGTAATAAATGAGTAGCTGTGTGATTACACTCTGTTCTATAACGTTGTTTTGTATCAACAACGGCTTTAAAAGTTTCATTAATGTGCTTTGGAAGATTTTTCGTAAAGTGAATAATAACATTATTTTCTTTCTTGGTGTCTAAAATATAAAGAACATCCCCTTGTGTCGTTTCTAAATATCCTTTATCTCCAACTTGTCCACCACCTTCTGGGTAAAAAGGAGTTAAATTAAAAACAAGCTGATACATTTCGCCATCTTTTTTAGAGGTTACTTTTCTGTATCTAGTAATTTTTACAGTTGTTTCTAACGTGTCATAACCCACAAATTCTTCAACAGCATCATCATTTAATATCGTCCAATCTTCAGTTGACATTTCACTAGCTGCTCGAGATCTCTTTTTTTGTTTTTGAAGTTCAACCTCAAATCCCTCTTCATCTAAAGTATATCCTTTTTCAGAAAGAATTAGTGCTGTTAAATCTATTGGGAAACCATAAGTATCATATAATTCAAAAGCTTTGTCACCAGAAATTTCTTTTGTTTTTGCTGATGAAATAATACCATCTAACAAAATTAACCCTTGATCTAAAGCTCTTAAAAAAGAAGTTTCTTCTTCCTTAATCACATTTTCAATCAATTGTTTTTGAGCTTTCAATTCAGGGAAGGCAGTTCCCATTTTAGTGCTTAAAACGTCTACTAATCTGTAAATAAATGGTTCTTTTTTATCAAGAAAAGTAAACCCATATCTTACGGCTCTTCTAAGAATTCTACGAATTACATAACCAGCACCAGTATTACTTGGTAATTGTCCATCAGCAATAGAAAAAGCGACAGCTCTTACATGATCCGAAATTACACGAATTGCAATATCTTGCTTTAAATTATCACCGTACTTTACATCGGTTATGGTTTCAATTTCTCTAATTATTGGCGTAAAAATATCGGTATCATAATTAGATTGAACACCTTGTAGAACCATACATAAGCGTTCAAAGCCCATTCCGGTATCAATATGTTTGTTAGGTAAATCTTCCAAATCGCCTGAAGCTCTGCGATTGTATTGCATAAAAACCAAGTTCCAGATTTCTACGACATGAGGATGGTCTTCATTGATTAAAGTTCTACCATCAACTTTTGCTTTTTCTTCCGCAGAACGGATGTCAACATGAATTTCAGAGCAAGGTCCACAAGGTCCTTGTTCGCCCATTTCCCAAAAGTTATCCTTTTTATTTCCTTTTAAAATTCGGTCTTCAGAAATAAATTGTTTCCACAAGTCATAAGCTTCTGTATCCATGTCTAGGTTATCAGCATCATCACTTCCTTCAAAAACAGTTACATATAAAATGTCTTTGTCAATTTTGTAAACTTCAGTTAGTAATTCCCAAGCCCAAGCAATTGCTTCCTTTTTAAAATAATCTCCAAAAGACCAATTTCCTAACATTTCAAATAATGTATGATGATAGGTGTCATAGCCAACTTCTTCTAAATCGTTATGTTTACCAGAAACACGCAAGCATTTTTGAGAATCTGTAATTCTATTATTTTTTGGTTTTCCATTTCCTAAAAAATATTCTTTAAAAGGTGCCATTCCAGAATTCACAAACATTAATGTTGGATCATCTTTTGTAACCATTGGAGCAGAAGGAACTACCAAATGCGATTTTTCTTGAAAAAAACTTAAAAAAGTGGAGCGGATATCTTGAGATTTCATAAAAAAGGAGTTTCCAGCTATGTTGGATTATGTTAATTTATTTTTTTAAAACCACTTTTAAAAAGTAGTTGTAAAACATTTTGTAAATTTGTTTGTTCGTATAAAGAGTTTTTAAAGTTGAAAACTAATTATAAGGACAAAAATAGTATATTTAGCAATATGGCAAAAGTAAAATATTATTATGATGAGGATACACTTTCTTACAGAAAAATTACTGTAGATCAGAGTAACTATTATCGAAGAATACTTTTTAGTTTTTTAGGGGTCATTTTAATTGCTTTTTTCGGCTTCATTGGCTTTAGTCAAATTATTATGTCTCCGTCAGAAAGAGCTCAAAAAAGAGAGTTTAAAAACTTAAAATTACATTACGTATTACTAGGGAAGAGAATGGACGAAAACGCTGTAATTTTATCACAATTACAGGAAAGAGATAATAATATTTATAGAAGTTATTTTGAAGCAAATCCTATTTCTGAAGAACAGCGTAAAGCTGGTTTTGGTGGTGTAAATAGGTATAAGAATTTAGAAGGGTTTGATAATTCTAAATTGATAAAAAAACTTACAAAAGAAGTAGATGTTTTATCAAAACAAATGGTTGTGCAATCGAAATCTTTGGATGAAATTGTCGCTTTAGCCAAAGAGAAAAAAGATATGTTAGCCTCTATTCCTGCAATATTACCAATTGAAAAAGGCGATTTTTATGTAGCTTCTGGCTATAAAATGAGAATGCATCCTATTTTAAAAATTAAAAAATTTCATAAAGGAATGGATTTTACCTCAGCAGCAGGAACTCCAATTTATGCTGCAGGAAACGGAAGAGTTAGTAGAGCACAAAGAAGCAGTACCTTTGGTAAAGTAGTTTATATAGAGCATGGATATGGTTATAAAACCATTTATGCACACATGAGTAAAATGAAAGTAAGAAGAGGGCAAGAAGTAAAAAGAGGTGATTTAATTGGTTTTGTTGGTAGTACAGGTTTATCTGTTTCTCCGCATTTGCATTATGAAGTTCATAAAAACGGTCGCCCTTTAAATCCTATAAATTTTTATTACGGAAATTTAACTTTGGATGAATTTGCCGCTTTACAAAAAACCTCAGAAGAAAGTCAATCCTTAGATTAATTATGCACGTAAATTTACCTGAAAAA
>Ga0308013_10001684_pt1 | contig 10718 bp, 16 predicted proteins | sample Neamet181_FD_203131 | JGI IMG/M metagenome (GOLD analysis project Ga0308013, IMG submission 203131) | Marine microbial communities from water near the shore, Antarctic Ocean - #181 | ecosystem: Environmental > Aquatic > Marine > Unclassified | place: Southern Ocean | collected 2014-07-25
ATAAAAGGTTTATTAGTTTCGCTCTTTATCGGATTTGTGATAGTAAGGTAAACCTTTTTACCTTTCTTCCATGCAGAAACTTTATTTTTAAGTTCTTCTAATGGACTCCATAGATTTTTCTTTCCCATAATATTTCCCCTATGCTTCTAATATTTCTATTGCTCTTTCGTTTACTCTACGTTCACTAAGTCTTTTTTCTAATCTTTTAGCTTTTGCTTCAAATGCAGCTGCGGCAGGTTTTAACTTTGCTTCTAACGCAGCAAGATCGGTTGCCAATTTATCTCTTGCCTTCTTATCTCCAAATATCCCTTTTACTAAATCTTCTGATACACTTTCTGAAAAAGAATGTGCAAGTTCTTTCAGTGCTTTAAACTCTGGTAATAGTGAAGCCTTTGCTTTTTCTACTGCAACTACTGCTCCTGGCGGCAATTCAAAGTTTGGTATTTTAGAAGACAACGCTGATGTAATTGATACAGAAGAACTTCCGCTTTTAAGTGCAGAAGTTGCGGCAGAAATTGTTGAGGCTGAATCAGTTATGATACTATCTAAATCATATCCTCCTGACTTAATCGCTGGCCCAAATGCTGTGGTTATTGATGCTAACTTATTTGCATACTGATCAGTTCCTAGAGATAAACCATTAAGAGCCTGCAACTCTGCTTGTAGATTTAACGCAGCTGCAATTGGTAACTCTGCCATTAATCCTTTTGTTTTTTCTTTTAAATCTAATAAGTCTGATTCAATTTTTGCAACTAAATCGGCTGCAGTTGTAGCCAGATTAGTTTCCGTTAAAATTTTATCCTCTATTTCTGCAACCTTCCGAGCTATTGCATTATATAATTCACTAGCGCCTGGCAAGCTTGGTGTTTTAAAATCCATTCTAATCTCCTACAAAAACATCAGCAGAACCAGCTGCAGTTGGGGTGGGATTATGACCTGCTGAGTCAGCTAATCCGGCATCGGGTGTATGATTTACAACAGCGATTCCTTTTATGAATACGTTTTTAGACCCAGCAACTAATGCTCCTGCTCCATGAGTGTTTAAATTACCATGTACCGCAATTAGTTTTTCATTTGCAAATACATTAGTGTTTACGCTTACTACAGTGGTTGCACCACATGATCTTGCATCTCCATGTCTATGTACTTTAGCCATTATGGGTTAATATCCACTTTAGTAGTACCAACGATTGTATATATCGTTCCAGCAGTACTGTCTATTGTAGTACCAGCAGTTTCAATGATCTTATTTCCAGCGATTTCGGTTATATCTATTCCAGCTTTTATAGTCGTACTCCACGCAGATCGAATATCTACTTCTAGAGATTTTACTGAAAAGTCAAATCCAGCTTCTTCTACAATATCTAAAAATGCACTTCTTATCATAGAACCAGATGTAGTCTTTTGTGTTATATCATCAGTAACAGTATGTTTATAGAAACCCTCAACTGCTCTTATTTCATTTCCTAGAACAGTAACGGTTTGATCTTTACCAACTCTACCCTTAACTTCATCATTTATGTTGTATGAATAGTTGCCTCTAATCTCAGATTCTAGGTTTCCGCCAGATTTACCAGCTCCAACTTTAACTCTCTCGTTCTTATGTATCTTACGAGTATAGTCACCCTCTACCTCAAGAATGTAGTTACCCTTTATCAATTCTTTCTTAGTTCCCTCAATCGTAAGGTTAACATCTCCCTTTATAAGAACATTAGAGGAACCAGCAATAATCTCATAATTCGATCCGATAACCTTGACAACCTTATCCCCTGTAGGATGGATTTCCTCAAATGTTCCCGAAGAGTGTTCTCTAAGAAGTCTTTCTCCGCCAGGCGTATCATCAACCTCCATAATATGTCCTGCTTCAGATTCGAACACATGGTTCAATGGATATTTTGCTGATACATAGGGGTCTGCATCTTTCGTAAGACCTTTTGGATGCGGTTCATTCCAAAGAACTACAGGATCAGGGCGACCTGTACCTAGAACGGACGCATCTTCTACGGAAGGTATGTGTGGTCTGGTTGCGGTAGGTATAGAAGTTCTTCGGGTTTTACGTCTTTTTTCTAGAGCTCCATGTGTTTCGGAAGTAACTCCTCTTGCAAGTCTAGAGGTATCCGTTTCACCATAGGTATGACCAGATGGACGGGAAAATTTAGTTTGTTTTTCTTTTGGAAGAGTAGTATCCTTAATTGCACCTAGAGGATATGGGCCATATTCTCCATACTCTTCTGGATTCTTTCCATCAACATTATAGTATGGTTGAAGATCATTCTCCTTATGCCTAGGATCATTAAAACCACTACGCCAGTCAGCAGGAGCAATAGGATTTCCAGGCAAGGAACCCATAATAAGAGGATACTGTTTCTCTATCGCATCACGAAAGAAACCCATTACCCACGAACCTTCAACTAACCATGAAGAACTATTACCCATTCCATGCATAGAAGGATCAGTAACAGAGTGCATAACGTGTGCCCAAGGTAAATCTGTAGTAGGTAATTCAATTACGTTATCTGTATGATGTCCTAAACATCTAACACGAACTCGACCTTGTTGGTCTGGATCATCTCTGTCTTCTACGACACCAACAAACCAAGCGAATCCGTCTTTACCCATATAAAATTGTTCATTTGCCATTACGTCTTATTTATAACGATTAATGGAGCTCGGGATTTCTTCCTAAACGGCCTGCATCAGGATAATACTCTTCTAAAGTCAAGTCAGTTCTTCCTTGATCTCTATGTATTGCGATTAATTCGTGTGCATCTTCACTAGACAACCCTTCAGCAAGCAGAAGATAAACTTCTGGAACTTCTGGATTTTCAAGGATCATCACACGATACTTATTGAGTGTTTTTGACATGGTAGAGTTTATTTAGAAGATCGTCTTCTTCGATAATTCTTCTTCAGTCCAAAAATTAGTATTTCTTCGGTTTTTGGGTTGATAATCTGGAGAAATATTACCAGCAATGATGATTCTTTCCTTTTGAAACGGTTGTGGATCAACTCTATGAGGAATCCAACTAGGCCACATAAGAATATCACCTTCATTTGGTGTTACTATATGTTCTTTTTCATACCCATTACAGAATATGAGAGGAGAAGACCCTTTAGGAAACTTTAGGTAATATACAAATGACCAAATGTGAGGCCAGTGATCATGAAACTTTGTAAAGTCATCCTTTACATACTTCGCACTCCAAATATCATATAAATTCATATCCATCTCATAAGGACTATTCTTTTTTGCAATCTCAATAGCAAGATCACCCACTTCTTGAAACTGAGGATACTCATCTTGCATAAACCAAGTTGACATTCCTGCCTTTACGTTAGTCTTTCGTCCTTGTTGGTCTGGTCTAATACGTATAATACCATTTAACTCCCAATCTAAACCATCACGTATTTTAAGTCTTTCCTGTATGATAGGAAAGTTTATTAAAAAAGGTTTTCCTTTGGGGTGTCGAGTTAAGTGTGGACTTCTACCTTCCGCCACTTGCGCTAATTCTTTTAATCCCATATCACATCCAAATTTCCAGAGATCATAATACGTTCATGATCACATTTATGTTCGGGTACAGCATGACTGACCCATGAAGGAAAGACAAGTAATTGAGATGTATGCGGATTAATCTCGTATGCACCACCAGATGCATTTGCCATCTGAAAAGGAGCGCAGTTAGGACATGCCTTTACACAATATGTATAAGACCAAACAGAAGGCCAGTGTGTATGTGCCTTGCAAGAGTGTCCTTTATCATAGATCAATCCCCAAGATTCTTGTTGATAGAGTTTAATAGGATTTTCTGTACCGTCAGGATGTGTTCTTACCGCAAGAGAACCACTCTCTGCAACAGTAATTGCAGCTTCACTGAGTTCTGCAAAGGAATCGTAGTAATCGTGCATATCCCATCGGGTCATAAGACAGGATGCAGATGTATTACGTCCACCAAAGAAGTCGCCTGCATCTCTTATTGCATCTTCTAGACGTTCATTCAATTCATTACTTAGAAACTTAGTCATGCGTGGTAAATTATAGTGCATTGCCTGTTTCGCAGTAAACTCCTCATGAAACATCTGGCCAGAAATGGAATTATTAAGATTTTTTAATGCACTCATTCTTCAATCCTTTCAAATACCGCAAGAAAACGGTTTTCCTCATTATATCTATTTGGTAACATACGAATACTGTACTCATGATAATCTTTTAAGTATTTAAACCCATACATGGACAATACCAATTTAAAATATGCAAGATTGGGTAGTTTACAATAGACCTTTTCCTCAAATCCTGTAAGTCTGGGTATACCTCTTGTATCTTTCCATTTCTTATTCTTTCTTACTTCAGATCGACCTTTATAAACAACAGTAGGAATCTCACTATCTACTACAGGGTGTATAGTTGGAGACTCGATCACGATATACTTCTTTGATCTTTTTGCTACCTCCTCTAAAAACAATCTTTGGTCATTAATGTAGTAAAACATATTCATCAAAAGAACAATATCGAATGAATCATTATATTTCTTAAAGTAATCTAGAAACAGAAGATTATGAATAATATAAACCTCAGAAGGAAAGTATTCTTTCATGCATTTTTCTGCATTATCGTGTATTGTTTCCACGACATCTACACCTTCATAGTATTCTGCACCGTTCATAAGTGCATATGCACCAGAAGCACACATCATAGACCCCAGATCAAGTATAGATGCACCTTCTAAGATGTCATCTAGTATAAAAGAGTGTCTTATGTTCTCATTCTCTATCTCTATTAACTCTCTAGTGTCCGTTTCTATGAACTCTGGATAGTATTCAAAACCTCGCATTACGTTTTCCGATAATCAAACTTATACCTTATACTGTTATCTGCTGGATTTCTCCATTCTCTCCAGTTCCATACCTCAAGATTGTACATCTGTGCAAAATGATCTGCAAGACCTTTATTCCATTTATCAAACCAGACTACATCAGAACTTCGCAGGCTCTCTTCCTGATCTTCTTTTGGAGTCGGATTAACCTTTATCAATATCTGTGCATTTGGTGCAGTATGTTCTAATACCCACTCCAACCTCTTTCGAATCCAATCATAAGAGTTAAAGTGTAGTACACCATAACAGATAGCAACATCATACTTACGTTCCCATGCAGGCCAATCTAGTATATCCCCTACCCAATCAGCCTTTGTATTGACAATATCGATACCAATTAAGTTTTGATGAAATTTTTTATAAGGATTGAACCCACAACCAACATCTATAACACTATCAGCTTCTGCAATGATTTTCACTACATGTGGATCAACCTCAGTCTGGTTCCATGTTTCACCAAAGAATTGTTTCAAGTGGGAACCAGTATTAGGTTGAATTTTATATTTTTTAAACATAATGTAAATAACTCCCTAGTATATACTTAGGTGTATTCGAAGGTTGTTCTCCAGAGTGAACCCATGGCCAGTAAGGAGGGAATACCAACATATTTCCCTTCTGACAGTAGGAAGTATAGGTATCATCGAACAATCTCTTGGGAGGCCCCTCTTCTCTCTTGATCGTAAGTCTAGTTGCACCCTTATGGTTATTCTCTAGATAGATAAACATGACAAGAAACCGTTTACAATTCTCCAAAGAGTTAACATCTACGTGATTCGGAAACTCATCTTTTCCATTTGGTTCATACTTTTTGATCTTCATTGCTTCTAGTGTAAACTTAGAAGGAAACTGATAAGGTTGTATGTCCATCAGTCTCCTATACTCTCTTACACCCCCTAGAAACACGTTTGAGAGGTATTCTAAGTCTTCTTTAAAGGGAGAGAAACGAGAACCCATAAGGTTAAGACGAGTCAGGGTCTTACCATTCGCATTAACCTGATTTTCATGAAGTGCTGGGTATTGCTCAAACATTTCTATAAGGTAATCACATTGCTCTTCACTGAGAGCATTTGGAATCACTCTTATATGATTATCCATTTGCAATTCTCTTTGTTTCACCATTGATCACCTCATTAAACATTATAAAGTCATTTGTTTTTCTGTTTGATTCTTTCACTATAAGGAAAACCGTATCAATGTTTTTCTCTTTTACAGGTGCGTAGATAGGCTCAGATAAAACGGACTTTTTCGCCGATTTTCGCCGCTTATTTTCACTTGCAGTTAGTTTCTTAGATGCATAGTAGGGAACACCATCCAATAGTCTCATATCATCGTATGAGTCCATATCAGATGCAACCTCCAAAATCACTCCAGACTTTTTCTCGCCATACTCATTGTTATAAAGCACTGTATCACCGATATTCATTTTCACTTCTTTCTTAGTCCTAGTTTTGTGAAACTCTTTTAAGTTCTTCAATGCGAGTCTCTATACATTGTTTGTACGTAATAGGTATATTCGGAGTTAACAACTCATCCAATAATACATTAATCTTTAATATTTCTGTAGAGTTTAGATATTCCTTGTCCATATGGGTACTCCTGTTACTTTAAGTTATAACTATACACTAATAACGATACATTGTCAAGCACTAAATTAATTAATTTAGTTTTCAGCACTATTTTGCACAATTCACTCTTCCAAAGGTATCCCACCTATATGTATCACAGTTAAGAGAGAGAATATAGTCCTCATACTCTTTGGTGGTCATGCAAAACTTAGCTGTATCAATTACTCTTATAAACTTGCAGTCCTCTCCAGTAACCCCTGAGAGAACATGCTCTCCACTTGTCTTTCCTGTCTTGTCATGTAGTATAACATCTGCTACTGTATGTGACAATGATACCCACATAGGAACTATACCACAGGCTGTGAGTAATGTCAATGAAAAAAGACTTATTAGAATGTTTTGCATATGGGTATTTATTTTTTAAGTACCTTTAAGTATGATACCCCCCTTCCAGTTTTGGGGGGTGGGGGGTCTATAATATATATCGTTGGATACTTATTGCATTTATAGATTAGATATACTTTGCCAGTTTTGACACCCCCCTTGTCTCTCTGAGAAAATCCCCCCATCAGTCCACCTAGCTGTTCAGCAATATACGTAAGACCATTCGGGATGGGGGTTCAAGTTAAGAGGAAATTAAATCTCGAAGAGAGATTATCAGTGTCGTTTGACCTAACAGGTGAATCCTGTTCCAGCAATCTCTCTCCATTATTCCTTATAATACCACACTCATCGATGTTTGTCAAGCTCTTTCTTTACTTAATAGACAATACATGCATTAGTTTCTGAACACATCTCCTTAACATGAGCTATGGTCTTCTCATAGGTAGTATTGTATGGTATCGTAACCTTAGTCTCCTTAGAAGTCAATTTCATGTTATACACTTCTATCTCATACTTGTAGTCACCAAGTCTCCAGCATACTACTCGTACACCCTTACTCATCCAACCGTCTGCAACTAAACTTAACTTACTCATCGATATATCCTCTTTGTTATCTCTCATTATAATAACTATAACACATCCAATAACCTTTGTCAAGCTCTTTCTTTGTCTTTAGATACCTAGCATATGTAATATACCCCATTATAGGGGTGGAGTCAAGTCCCTTTTCGTATTATTCGAGGGTACTGTGAGTATTATTGGCGAGAGTCTACGAATTCTAATCACAAGGGACTCATGTTTATTTGAACCTTTTTAATGATTCGGTAAATGCTGCATAATCTGAGTAAAATGCAATAAAGTCGTGAGAACTCCTCCGCAATATAGTGCTTGACATTCTCCTCTACGTATGGTATAAATACTACTATGATGACATTCAATTCATATAGTATACTTACAGAGGACAAGGGAGGCAAGAACCTTCACCTTGAACACTTAGAAGATGAGATCATTAACTATGGTGTAGATGGTGGAAGGGCTGCTCTTAACTTTCTTCGTTCTCTACGTGACATGTTATCAGGTGCATCTCGTTCTTCTGTGAATATGACTGTTAAGTGGGATGGTGCTCCAGCGATCTTTACTGGTATTGATCCTGATGATGGCAAGTTCTTTGTTGCAAAGAAGTCTGTGTTCAATGTTAATCCTAAGTTATATAAGTCTATTAAAGAAATTGATGATGATCTATCTGGTGCATTGAATAGTAAGTTCAAGGTAGCGTTAAAGGAATTCAGTAAACTTGGTATAAAGGGTGTCCTACAGGGTGATCTTATGTGGACGGATGACATAGAGAATACGAGAATAGATGGTGTTTCTTACTATACATTCCAACCGAATACCATTGTATATGCAGTGCCTGTGGACAGTGACCTTGGAAAACGTATCAATAAAACTAAAATTGGTATTGTCTTTCATACTACCTACTCAGGGAAAACACTGCAAGGCATGAAGGCGTCCTTTGGTGCAAACATCAGTTCTTTGTCGAAACCCTCTTCTGTATGGATGGATGATGCGACATATAAGGATGTTTCTGGAAAAGCGATCTTTACGGCCTCTGAGACTACAAAAATCACCGAAATACTCAGTAATACTGGGAAATCATTTCAACGTATCAATGCGAACAAACTTAGAACATTTCTTGCCTTACAGGGAAAGATGATCGGTAATCTATCGGGTGCTTCTCTCAAGACCTATAACAACAGTAAGGTGCGAGCGGGTGAAAAGATCAAAAATCCGAAGGCTCATGCAATTGGTTATGAGAAGTGGGTAAGTACCAAACTCCAAGACCTGATCACTAAGTCTAAGAGTGAAGGGGGCAAGACCAAATACAAGAATATGCGAAAAGAGTTTGTAAAAGAGGTTCGTAGGCACACTTCGAATCTAAGTGAGATAATCACCTTTCAGAACCTTCTGGTAGACGGTAAGATGATGATCGTGTCTAAGTTAAACTCTGTCAAGGGTATTGGTACGTTTGTTCGTACTGCGAATGGATTTAAAGTCACTAATCAAGAGGGATATGTGGCGATTGATCGATTAGAAGGAAATGCGGTCAAACTGGTTGATCGTATGGAATTCTCTTACAATAACTTTACTGCAATCAAATCTTGGGATCGATAAGTCGAGTACTTTGATTTCTCTGTAGAATATCACCTTTCCAGCAATATCCTTCACTTGCACGATAATTCCACATCACGATTGGTAATAGTTCTTTACATGTACCCATAGACATTGCACCATATAATTTCTGAACATCTATAGTCACTGATGCACCTAGTATTTGCATGGTAATGAGAATGGCTATCATAGTCTCTATTCCCTATTCGCAAGATAGTCATAGCACTCATCATATGTACGTATTCCAAATGATTTCTTGGCCTGTTCTCTTGTCGCCTTGAATGAATGAAATGTGAAGTATGTTGCTATGATGAATAGTATGTGTCCAAGTACCAATCCACCCCATCCATATGACATAGAATAGACTGTCTCGAATGTCCACACAGTGAAAACTGTTGACCACATTGTAGATAGTGTGATCAGTAGATTCAAACGAACCGACTTTGGTAGGGATCGAAGATCGTTACTTTTGTCATCAAACAGAATAGCACCAGCATCAAATATCTTCCAACTGAGCTCACTCCACAAAAACCTATAATCAATCATACTGTAAATCCTCCGAAATCTGTTTTGTCAAATACTGGTTCACTAAATGCGTCTGGTATATCGCCTGTCTGATTTGCATCCTGTAGTGACTGTTGTTCACTCAACTTGACATCGAAGAGTCGCATCTTTGCACGATCAATACCAATCACGAATCTCTTGTTCACAGTAGGGTCATTATACCGATTCTTCAACTGTTTGACTGCGATCTGATTGAGTGCATCTAGTTCCTCGTTAGATATAAGTGCAAACATGAGATCGGCTGTCGCAGGCAGACCAAAACTTTCACTCGTATCTTCAAGACCAACGTCACTATTCGAAAATCCTGATCGAGTGGTCTGTGTTGCAGACATAATCGGGACGTTTGTCTCAACAGCGAGTCCCCTAAGTTCCTCTGCAATCGACTTAACCATAGTATATGAGTTGACATTTGCCCCTCCCTTAAATCTTGATGATGCACAAATATTCAGATAGTCGATGAATATGATGTCTGGTTTGAAAGTCTTCTTGATTGCAAGTTCCTTGATCAGTCCACGAAAGTGATTACTATGTGCAGATGCAGTAGGATATTCCTTGACAATGAGTTGACCAGTGGTCTTTGCTATGATTTTCTGTATCTTGTCATCAAACATATTCTTTGGTAGATCATGAAGGTCTTCCATAGAGATGTTCATCATATTCGCATCAATACGTTCTGCAATGCGTTCCTCTGCCATCTCTAGTGTGATATAGAGTACATTCTTACCCTGACTCATACAGTTTGCAGCGACATGACACATGAACAGTGACTTACCAACACCTGTACCAGCGAGTGCAATGTTCAGAGTCTTAGGTGGTAGTCCACCCTTGGTTATCTTGTTAAAGAACTCCAGATCAAATGGTATCTTCTCCTCTACGGTATGGTAATATTCATATCGTTCTGCACTATCAAGTAAGTAATCGTGCCCCACCCTATTATCAAAACCCACAGCCAGAGCGGTGGTGAGAATAGATGGTATTGCATCTGCATCTCTATTTTTGTCTTTTCCATCAATGATTGAAATACCTTCAACAATTGCATTATATACTGCCTTATCTTTACAGAATTTCTCTGTCGTTTCAATTAACCATTCTGCATTAACATCAGTGTCTACAGATAGTTCCTTCACGACTGTTAACACCCTCTTGATGTCATCCTCATTGA
>Ga0308013_10001685_pt1 | contig 10716 bp, 10 predicted proteins | sample Neamet181_FD_203131 | JGI IMG/M metagenome (GOLD analysis project Ga0308013, IMG submission 203131) | Marine microbial communities from water near the shore, Antarctic Ocean - #181 | ecosystem: Environmental > Aquatic > Marine > Unclassified | place: Southern Ocean | collected 2014-07-25
CACGATGTCTTCAAGATGTTCAAGATGTAAATTCTTACCTGAACTAGCTTCAGTAAGAACTTCTATTTGTTTTATTTTATCATTAAATTTATACATTTGTTCTCTTTATGGGTCCATTATAACACAATAAGCAAGAAAAGTCAAGCATTTGTTTGGTTCTATTTATCTCATTAAAATAACTTACCAAAGGGGCCAAATCGAGCGCCTTTTTTCTCTGCAAGATATAACATATCAGTTAATAATTCATTTCTTTTAGAATTTGTTAAATTGATAATATAACACACAAAATCTAATTGTTGCAATTTAGATGTAGATACACCATTACTTTGGTCTGCTGAATTAAATGATTTAGTCATATTATCAATAAACTTATTGTTAGTAATACCTGTATCTATATTATCTTGAAACTTTTGTTTATTAACCATAATAAATTTATCTAAATATTTCTTTTCTACATTTTTAAACTCATCAGCTGTTTGTGGGTATAATCGCCAGTTATTTTTAAAATCTTTAATACCATATTCTGGCAATAATGCTGCTAACATATCTAATGGTACTTTACCTAATCTGGCTGCGCCAGCACCTATCTTTGTTGGTTCAAACTTTAAATTATTAAAACCTTTAGAGTTTTGTCTTAACTGAAACTTGGCACCTGCTGTGCCTGATTTAATTGTAATTACTGTATCTGTAGTGCTTAATGTACCATCTGGTTTAGAAGTCATTATCATTCTAATGCTATCTAATTCAAGTTTATCAGCTTTTGGTATATTAGAAACCATATTTACATCTTCCCACCTAGCAGTTTTACCTGTAACAGCTTTTAATGATACACCTACAAGTGTCTTGTTTTTATACATCAACCTCATAGTATCGTTCAATTTACTTATACTAGGATTACTACCTTCAACACTTTCTTCTATTTCTTTTCTAACTTTTTTTTCATTTTTAATCATCCAAATATCAGCAGGATTCCATGAATCTTTTTTAGAGATGCCAAATTTTTCTATGATTAGTTTCGTTATGAAGTCCATAAAACCACCATCTCTATTAATTTCTGTAAAACCAGAACCTGCATATAAAGATTTTATCTTTAAACCTTGTGCATATAAACCTTGTAACCAATTATCATTGATTTGAGGATATACTTTTACCAATCTATTAAAGAATGGTTCATCTTTGGCTATTGCTTCAGGTGAGTTGTATGTTTTATTTTCTTGTAAAACTCTTTTCACCATCTCTAGTGAAGCTCGTTCTTGCATGGCAGTTGTAAATCCGTCTGAGGCATTAACTGAAATTTTACCTGTTTCTAAAAATCTTAATGTACCTACACCAAAGTCAACAACAGAAGACTTTTTACCACCACTAGTAACGATTTTAGCTTTATCATCGTTTTTTAATAAAGTTCCAATAGCCAAAAAGTTTTTAGTAGATACTTTTACAATATGAATTTTTGAAGGTGAAAATTTAGTATCATCAGCAAAAAAAGCACCTTCTTGCATTTTGTCAAAATAAGGTTTACTGCTTTTGAATAAATCAGGGGTGAAGTGTTTTTTTATTCCAAGTTTTGTGGTTATATTGAAAGCCATACTTCTCCTTTGTATTAGTCTATTTATGCTATAGCATAACACACTTATCGGATGATGTCAATCTCTTTTTCGCCTGTCCACACTTCTATATCATTTCTTAATCTATTATCTTTCTTTAGATTCTCATATCGATTACTAGCTTTCTTCTTCCACCATTCAATGATATTTTCTAGATTATGTTTTTCATAATTTTCTTTATCTTTGATTATCTTATCAGTTTTGCCTGTAACGATATCTATGAAGTTCTTGATACCATAATTTGAGACATAGTATCTTTTCTTTTCAGTTAGATTCAATGCGTTCTTAATAGTATTCTCGAAGCCTTCATATTCTGGTGTGCCTTTAAGTGCAACTTTCGTTAATGACATTATCTTATTTGATATCTTCAATTTACGAGATGTAGCATCAGCTGGCACCAAAGGTTCGCCAATGGCAGCTTCAACATATTTCTTTAAATCTTCATATATTGGTCCATGCATCATGGGAAGAAAAGCAGAATCAGTCAAACCTTTGAATCTTATTAATGGTTTCATACCATCATACTGTGAGGACGCCTTGGAACTGCCATACAAACTTGTTGTTTCAAACATACAGGTGTTCATTTTATATTTGGCGTTAAGCCTTTCACGAACCCAATGCGAACAACATATAGCGGCCAATAATTTGCCACCAAGATAATTAAAACCGAATGGTTGCGATGGCACAATCACAAAACCCATCATAGTGGTTTTATTAAATGCTGAAGCTCCTTCTGCAGTTTGCGAGAAGACTGACTCCAACATCTGGTTTCTTGGTTTCATATTAATTACTGGAGAACCAAGGCGTATAAACCCGACCCATTTCTGAGTATTTTTTTCTAATACAGCCAACCTTAAACATCTACCAGGAATACTGGTCATATTAGAGTGAGACGAAATCATATTGAGATATATGTCCCATTTGTCTTGTGGTAATTCCACAATTTCTAAATCCATATCTCTTGGATGAATACTAAAATCTGTAAATAAATCTTCTTCTGGTCCCATGCCTGGTAAAACAAAAGGCCTATCAGCCAAAGAGTTTAGTTTCTGGTCACGAATGTAGTCATCAATTCTTTCAAATCGGTCAAAGTAATCTGAATAAACTTTTGCACAATGAACTGCCTGTTCTTTGGTTAATCTCATATTTTAAAATCACCATATCCATTTTTACTACTCTCACGACTGCCAAATGTATTTACTGGTTTATCTGCCTGTGTACCAGTATCTAATAGTTCAAGTTGTGCTGATGGTTCTGCATCATACAATCTCATTTTAGCTCTATCAATACCTACAACGAATCTTTTATAATAAGAAGGGTCATTATATCTATTCTTTAATTGTTTAACCATGATTTGACCAAGGCCTTCAAGTTCTTCATTATTAATTAAAGCAAACATAAAGTCAGCAGTTGCTGGCAAGCCAAATGATTCTGAAGTATCTTCTAGACCAGGGTCTGAACTAGTAAAGCCACCTCTTGTGGTTTGTGTAGCAGACATTATTGGAACATTTGCTTCTACAGCCAAACCTCTTAGTTCTTCTGCAATCGATTTAATATATGAATAACTATTTACATTAGAACCTGGTCTTATACGAGCAGATGTACATATATTTAAATAATCAATAAAGATAATTTCTGGTTTGAAACTCTTCTTTAAAGCAAGTTCATTGATAAGAGCTCTGAAGTGTAATGCAGAAGCAGCCGCAGTAGGATATTCTTTGATGATTAATTTACCATGAGTTTTACTTTTTAAGTTCTCGAATTTAACATTAAAATCTTTCTTACTTAATGTATGTAAATCGGTCATTGTAACATCTAATAAGTTAGCATCAATTCTTTCTGCAATCTTTTCTTCTGACATTTCTAAAGTAATGTATAAAACATTTTGGCCTTGAGATAAACAATTTGCAGCCATGTGACACATGAATAATGATTTACCAACACCAGTACCAGCAAGAGCAATGTTTAGAGTCTTGACTGGAAGACCGCCTTTAGTAATCTTATTGAATAGGTCTAAATCAAACTTAACTTTGTTTTCTACTTTATGCATCATCTCAAATCTGGCATCTTGGTCTTCAGTGTAATCGTGACCAACATGGCTATCAAAAGATACACCAAGGGCATCTGATAGTAGTTTTGGTATTTCACCTTTTGGTTTTTTGTGTTCTTTGTCATCAAGTATTTGAACTGAATCCATAATAGCATTATAGATTGCTTTGTCTTGACAGAACTTTTCGGTCTCATTAATTAACCATGCTGTATCAGTTGGTTCATTCTTAGTGAGATGAATTTGTTTTAGAAGTTCAATAGATTCAGAAACTTGAGTTTCATTCAAGTCCTTCTTCTCTGTAAAATTAATTACAAGAGCTTCATGTGTTGGTGGGTTTTTGTACTGTTGAATAAAATCAAAGACTTCTTTGAAGACTATCTTTTCAGAATTGTCAGCAAAGTATTCAGGTCTTATGAATGGTAAAACTTTTCTTGCATATTCATCATTGTATATTAGGTTCTTCAGTATTGTCGATTCTAGTCTGTTCATGTTTTTGTTGTGCCATTATAATGTCGGATAGAATTTCACCCATAATTTCTTCAAATTCTCCGTCTTTCTGTAGTTCATCTATATCATGTGTGCCTGGGGATAATATAGTGAAACCAAATTGTAGTCGGGCGCCTTCGCCTTCTTCAACTACCCTCGCTTTATGATAATGATATAGAACACCTTCATATTCTGGTATCATTAAACCAATTGCTGTCACTGGTGCATCTTCAAAAGTTGCACCATCTGGATTGACATATTGCCAATCCAAATCTTTTTTATACTTTGTCTGTTTCTGTTTTTTTGGATTCATTGTTGTCCAAAACATCTGAAGATAATAAGCTACTCTCTCCCAAAATGTTAGAATAGGCAATTTCATATTTTTTACTCACATAATCAGTGAACTCTGGATTACTTAAAATAGATTTCATAAACTCTTCTGTTTGAGTGTCAGCTAATCTTACTTTATCTTCAATTTCACCAGTTGTTCGGTCAATTTTAGCATACCATCCTGGACTTGGTTTAGAAACAAACCCACCTTCTATTGCTAGAGGAATTAAACCAGAATATTTCTGTATACCACCTTCCCATGATACTGTTATAGGAATCTTACTCTTCTCTTTTACATATCTAGATTTTTCTACATTAATAATAAAGTTATATCCTGTAACTTCTTTTCCCTCTTTTTCTTGTTGACGACCAACAATGTATATACTATCAGCTGAGTAATAAGAACCTGTACCACCACCAACAATATCTTTAGGGAACATACCAATTTCTTTGTAAGTATGATTAACTACAACCATTGGAATATCTTTAAGATTCAAATGCGGAGTAATCATTCTGAATAGAGACTTAACTTGTTTAGCACGAGACATATCTGCCACTGATTTGCCATCCATTGCATCATCAACTTCTTTCTTCGAAGCAAGATTACCAATAGAATCAATTAGAATAATAATTTTATCACCACGTTCAATAGACTCTAGTTGTTTCATAATATCAAACTTGAGTTCTTCAATGTTAGTTAGAGGAGTATGTAACACTCTTCCCATATCAATATTAAATGTCTCAAAGTATTTCTTTGGCGTACCAAACTCTGAATCATAAAATAATAACACTGCATCAGGATATTTGTCTAGATATGATTTTGCCATCAATAAACTAAATGCAGTTTTAAAATGTTTAGATGGACCGGCCCACATCGTAAGACCTGGTGTTAATCCGCCATCTATTCTTCCAGATAATGCCACATTAACCATTGGTATTTCAGTGGATATCATATCTTTTGCATTAAAGAATTTAGAACTAGAAAGAATTGAACTTTCTTTGATGGTTGAATTGCTTTTTATTCTATCAAGTATACTGCTCATAATTTGTGCCGTCCTTACATTTTCATAATTGATGATTTAGGAATAAGTTTATTGTTCTTATCAAGGGTGGATGGTACTACATTTTCATGGTCTTTGTCAAGGTTTAATCGGTTCTTTGCCTGTCTATATGACATGTTTGATGCTACCAATAATAATACAGCCAAAGGGTCAAAAACAAAAATAATAATAAGTATAACAAGTCTTACCGCCTTATCGATGATGTCTTTATCGGAATATCCATAAACCAATTCTGCAACATATTTAATAGGACCAATCTCAGCAGATAGTTTATTTTCTTCAGATAAAAGTGGAAGTCTTTCTGTAATTAGAACTTCTAGTTCTTTTTGTGTTGATAGTACAAGTGCATTAGTTTTTCTACTAATTTTCTCAGGGTCATCACCTGCTTTTTTAAGCAAGTATTGAAGTTTATTGTTTAACAGATATTCTCTCTGGTCAAGCATTTGTATTTTAACTTGATTAGAACCTATCATTATATTAGTATCAATGTGAGCCTTTGATAGAAAACCAAAAATGCCCATTGAAGTAATTAACATAAGCAATACAATAGCTAACAAGAAATATGTCTTCATGAGTAATGCAGTTTCTTTCCAGTTATTATATAACCAAGATGCAGTTACTAATTTAGCAACCTCTAATGCACCACCCATAATAACAATTGGCCAAAAAGCACCAGGAAAGATTTGTGCTAAACCAATAATAGAATAATAAGCAGCTATCGATGATAGGCCTATTGCTGTAAAAAATGGTATTAAATAATTTGTTTTCATTGGCGATTTCTCTGGCAAGCTTTGAAATTCTTCTGGCACGATTGCGACCATATCTTTTGATACATCAGGTACTGTATTAATATTGCTTAACAGTTCTGGTTGTTTAGAATGAGGTTCTTGAACCTTATCTTTTTGTGGTAGTATGTTTTTAAATATGCCCATGATTATTTATACACTTAACCAAAGAATGATTCTAATGAGTTTGATTTCTCTACTTCCCAGCCAATTGAATCTAGAATAATTCTGAGTGGGTCGACAAATGATTTCTGAAATTGTAATTCATAATCCACATAATCTTCGATATTAAATTCTTTTGGACAACTATTAGTGAATGATATAACATCAGTATGAAAGTTGTTTGGTTGTTTGAGATATATGAATTTAATCTTCTCGCCTTCTTGAATTCTTTGATGTCTTTTCTTGAGACCTAGTTTATCGAGTTGATGATTATATACTAATGCACCACGAACATGTATAGGTGTTCCTTTACCCCATATAGATTTATTACAACTATATTGTTTGAGACCATTCATTGACCTTGGAAATGCAATATCTTCTACTGGTAGTTTTTTGAATTCATCTTTGAACGCAGCTATATATTCTTGGACTTGTTCTTGTTCGCCAAGTACTAGAAGTTTTAATGCAGACTTAATCTTTTCACGACAAGCGCCAGGCGTAGATGATTTAATCGCCTCTAGACCTTGAATCTTCATTTGAGGTTCAGTGTATTGAACGCCTTCTGAATTATATACATTTAGAATATATCTTTTCTTTGCAGTCCATATTGCTTTGTCAGCCAAGACTTCTCTTTTCATTACCATCTTTTGTGAATATGAATTAAGATAAGTTGCGAGTTCAGTATAACTTTCATCAATAAAAGGTTGAAGCTTTTCTTCGCAGAATTTATCCATGACTTCTATTGCTTTTTGTTTACTATATTCTTTTTCGCCAAATACTTTATTGATAAGCAATTCAAGATTAAGATATACTGAATCTGTATCTGATGCTAGAACATAATCAAATGCATTTGTCTGTAATACTTTATTTAGATATTGATTTAGTTTCTTTTCAATCCATCGAATAGATAATTGACCTGCCATAGTAATGCCTTCTGCTTGTCTCACATCAAAGAATCTAAAGTATTGATTACCTAGAGCACCATAAGCTGAGTTCAGACATTCTTTCTTAGTTAGTTGCAAGTTTGCATATCGAGATACGAGAGCTGCATAATTACTTTTTTCTTCTGGCGTAGTTGCATCTTCAAACTTTTGTTGAGCAGCAAGCATTTTCTTTTTATATACAGTTCTGTCATTATACATCTTCTCAAGAATCTCTGGTAAGAAACCTTGTTTAGTTTTCTTGAAGAATTGTCCGTTTGGAGTAAATGCTACATCTGTTACTTTAGTTAAGTCAACTTCTTTAGCAATTAACTTATCAATGTTTACACCATCATTAAGAACTTCTCGCATATCTTTTGTATATTTGTCAGGTTCAACAATCGTGTCTGGTGATATATTATATTGCATCATCAAATGTGGATATAGTGAGTTTAAATCAAACGATGCTACCCAATTGAACATTCCGATTTGAGGGCTTTTTACATAAGCACCTTCATAAGCTGCATTTTTACTTGAGAAACTTTTAGGCGGAATTGCAATCTTCTTTTGATATAGATAATTATGTACAATTGTGTCCCACATACGAACTTGTGTAAATATCTCATCATAGTTTACTTTTGAATCATAAGCAATTGTAATTGCCATTTCTAACAATCGACCTTTCTCATTCAACTTTTCTACAAGTTCTACATCTCGAATATTATACTCAATGAATAGTTGATGATTCTTTTTATACAAATCAAACAGACCATCATATTCAGAATAGGCTATCTTTTTACCAACGCCTTCTGATTGAGCAATTGTATCTAATCGATAATTATCTTGTGAACGACTTGTAGAGAATCTTCTGAACAATCTCATGTAATCTAAAGTTGCAACACCTGATATATTACCAATTTGTATTGCACGACCATAGAATGTTTCATCTCGAATTGAAACATATCCCCAAGGAGATAATTGTTTCATTGTGTCTTCGCCTGCTATTTTAGCAAATCTATTAATGATGTAAGGTATATCAAAACCATAAACATTCCAACCAGTGATTGCATCAGGATAATTATTAGTCCAGACTTGCATGAACATTTTAATTAAATGATACTCATCTTCACATTGAAACCATTCAACATCTTCTCTATGCTTTTTGTAATCACCGATACCAAACACATAATACTTATCTTTGTTTGAGAATTTTACAGTGATTGCAGTGATAGGTTCAGCTGCTGCTCTTGGTTCAGGAAATCCATTCTCAGAACCAACTTCGATATCAATATTAGCAATGCATAGGTCTTTATAGTCCCATGCAATTACTTCTTCTGGATTGTTTTCTGCGATAAATGGATATTCGAATCTATCATTACCATAGACTTTGAAGTTACTGACATCTTTATATTTCTTAAGAAAGTCTTTAGCTTCTCGAATTGAATTGAACTTCATAGGGTCGAGTGACTCACCATGAAATGTTTTCCATTCAGTTTGTTTATTTGAAGGAACAAATAATGTTGGAGAGTATGTTATTTTTTCACGATGTCTTACACCGTTTTTAACACCTCGATAATATATATTGTTTCCTACGACTCTTACATCAGTATAATATTTTGACATGTACCTATTATACTACTTTTTATCACGAATAGAGGCAAGGTCCGTAACTGATGCTTGTTGTATGCCTGAACCAAATACAGTGTTGTATTGATTTAGAACTTCTTTAACAGGCGATGTTAAACATAGAACTGACTCTACAGGAATATCTATTCCGGTTGCAAATTCAGCTGAGAACTCCAAGAATGGAGCAAATCCCACACTAGAAGAACCGTCTTTTTGCATTTCTGAGTACAGTTGTACTGGTTTTTTGATTTGATATTTATCACCTTTCTCTTCAATCTGAGCTATGATTGTTTGATTCGTTTTAAATGTCAATATTTTTATATCTGCCATGATGTATTTCTCCGCTAATTAAGTGTCTATTATACTATAAATGATGTGTAAATTGAGGCAATTATTAAAAGTAATCGCCAATTCCACCACTTAAAGAACCAGTTTGAACTGGCTTTTCTGCAGGAGTTTCTACCGGTGCTTTTGGTCCACTTCCCATAGAATATCCACTTTCATCTTCTACTGGATATGATGATTGTTTTGTTTCAAATTCCCAACCTTCTTTTACAAATTGTTGAAAGTTTGGTGGTGTCCATGTTGTAGGTTTTAGAATCTTACCATCTTCTCTCTTTGTTACCAATCCAGTTTCTTTATTAATCTTAATTAAATTATTTGCAGCACCTTCTTTCCAGATACCATCAACATTTAATCCTAATGAATTCATGTAGCCAAGAATAACCCATATTGAATCAAAACAAGCATCAATGATTTCTGGTTTATCGCCAATAGCCATGCTTGTGTGTAATTCTGCAATCTCTTCTTTTATAAGATTATAATATAGGTCAGATTGTGGTTGATTAACCGTTGTTGTGGTTTGTCCTGCAGCTTTCATAAAGGTCTTTACATCTTTATTAAAATTTGTGATTGCTTTAGTCATAATATTTTCCTTGATTTATAATATTTTTTCATTCCTTCTGATATCTTAGTCTTTGTTTCGTCACTATGCCATTCTAGTTCTTTTGCCTTTTGATTAGCAACACGAGAGGCACGATTGTTTCTAGCGTGTTCGGCAGTTCTTACTTTACCACTTGCAGACTTAGACATTTTTCTTTTGGTCTCTTCAGAATGTTTTTTGCCAATCTTACTTGCAATCATTCTAGCTTTGCCTTCTGGTGACATTCTATTTTTCATACTCCCACCAATTGAGCGTGCCATGAAAAGCGCCTCGTCCTTATTCATTTGACCTTTTAGCATATGCCAGGCCATAAAATCTTCTTGTTTTCCATGTTGTTCGTATAATTTCTTATGAGCGAGACTATGGTCTTCAACTGAAAGTTCTATAAGATTGGATGGTTCGTCTGTTCCACCCATGTGCTTAGGTATTATGTGATGTTTATGTTTCATACATCTATTTAGTAGCATCGTGAGTTCAAACCTAACTCTTTGCCCAACAAAAAACCCTCTTGCGAGGGTTTAATGATTTTACTATTCTGATAAAGCGTTTGTAATTTGTAACAACTTTATATATTGTGAATAATTATCTATTCATAACATACATAGTCACTTCAACGTAGTGGTGGCAGGCGTTCCAGAGTATTCGTCTTTTTGCCTGTTGCCTTGTTATCGATGTGGCTCTTTATCCTCATCTTCTCATAATCACTTATGAGTCCAGACTATATCATCACCTATTAGTATTAATAGGGC
>Ga0308013_10001689_pt1 | contig 10708 bp, 8 predicted proteins | sample Neamet181_FD_203131 | JGI IMG/M metagenome (GOLD analysis project Ga0308013, IMG submission 203131) | Marine microbial communities from water near the shore, Antarctic Ocean - #181 | ecosystem: Environmental > Aquatic > Marine > Unclassified | place: Southern Ocean | collected 2014-07-25
AACTTGCAAAGTATGCATATCAACAAGGTGTCCATCACAATCAACCACAGGAATTGCCAAAAGATTTTGTGCTTGGATTATAGCGTCCAATTCTATGGAAGATAATGTGTCAGGAGCAGTTGTCGGCTTTTTATTCATCGCGAGGGAGGATTTAATTTTTAAGCTGTTATGTTTCAGTAAAGCGCGCCGAACGTCACCATCCGTTAACGTGCCTAGGAGATTATTACCCTCATCAACCACCAAAGCAATTCTTAACGCTTCTTTGTCTATTACTTTAAGTGCATCAAAAAGTAAGGTGTCAGGGCTAATTATAGTCTTTTTCCAATTATTCAATTTTTTGTCCTATTAGGTATATTTAAGTATCTTATAAGTTTTTATTTATCATGACACCTGCTGCAACAACCGCGTTATTAGACAGCGTTCGGCCCTGAATAACAATTGATCCCGCACCCACAAAGGAATTTGCTCCAATTTTGACACCACCGCAAATAGTAGCCCCCGGAGCTACATGGCTATGGTCCCCCACAATAGTGTCATGATCTATCTTGGCACCAGTATTCACTATTACATTTTTACCGATAGAAGCTTTTGCCTGCACAATAACTCCGGCCATGATTTGCGACCCCTCTGCCAGAATGACCTCACTAGCTATAATAGACGAAGGATGCTGTATGGATTTCACTGTAAAACCCCACCTTTTTACTTTATTGAAAACCTTGTATCTAATATTATTACCAGGCAAAAAGCCTATACCTATCGCCACTTCAATTTCATTTAGGGCATATTCTTTAATAATATCATCACAACCTAATACCCTTAGACCCTGAAATATTTCTTTTCCTACTTCAACCGAAGTATCAGTAAAGCCAATTATTTGATTGCCTGCTGCAAGCAAAGCATCAGCAACCACACAGGCATGTCCTCCGGCGCCTACTATAAGGATAGGCGGCATTCTATTATGACTAGTCAATAAGGTCGCCTTTTCTATAATTTTTAACAGCAGAATCCTCTAATTTTGACCACCATTTCATTGGGCTAACACCTGTCCCTGGACGCATAAGTGCCATATTATTTGCAGTCAAACTTTCCCCCACTTTTATTACATCACGAGCAATAATACTTTTTCTGGCAACATTCTTAGTACTAATTTCTGAAGAGTGAGGAAGTTTACGACCATGACCTAGCATCTGAGAAGCCATACGAATATCTGCCACCATTTGCTTTAATGCCTGAGGTTCTAAAGAAGCCTTATGGTCAGGCCCCTCCATATTACAATCGAGCGTGAAGTGCTTCTCAATGACAGAGGCCCCCATAGCAACTGCAGCAATAGGTGCAACTAGACCAGCAGTATGATCAGAATAACCCACCCTCAAACCAAAAGCTTTTTGCATTGTGTCCATCGCCCGCAGATTAACGCTCTCAGCAGATGCAGGGTAAGAAGAAGTACAATGAAGCAAAGTAACTTTATTTTTTAATAATTCTAGTCCCTCTGATGTAGCCAAAGCCCGATAGCAATCATTAATATCCTTAATAGGCTTATTTGGATGACAATATGCATGAGCGATTACTGCTAATGCCTCCTCTATTTCACCTAAGGTTGCCATACCTGTAGAAACAATAAGGTCAGAACCAGTTTTTGCATGATTATGAATAAAAGGCCCGTTCGTGATTTCACCAGATGAGATTTTAAGCGCACTTAACTTAGCCCCTGTCGTCAAGAAAGTAAGACTTTCTTCATCAAATGCTGTGGAAAGAAATTCAACATTATACCTTTTACAGCACGCAATAATTTCAAAATGCATTTTCTCGTCAAGCTCAAGCTTCTTAAGCATTTCATACTGACTTTCATCAGCACCGCAATTATTCTTTTGATACTGCGCTTTCTCGGCTTTTTTTGTCACCAAGTTTTCAGCCTTAAAGGATTGGAACTTTACAATATCAACACCTGCCTCAGCAGCTGCCGCGACGAGCTCCTTGGCTAAACCAATTTCACCATTGTGATTAACTCCAGCTTCAGCAATAATCTTTACGTGCATCAATACTTCCCAAATAAATTATTTGATATTTGTAACTATATCATAGAAGGGTTTACGGTGTATATTTTTAAAATCTATAGTCAACAGCCTCTTAAAAATTTGATCAGATGCATTTCCCTTTTTATAAGGATTAATCGTTGTACGCACCTTAGATTGCACCTCAGGTGAGGTAGCTAGTTGTAGTGCCTGTGTGATTTCATCTCTCTCTTCACTGCAATGAATTACACTACTGGCAGAGATGCGACCTTTTTGACGGTCGCCAATATTAATTGTTGGTCGCCCAAGCGAAGGCACTTCAATTATTCCACTAGAAGAATTACCCAGAACAAATTCACAATTTTTTACAGCGCTTAGATACTTAAGCTGTCCAAGGGATGCCGTCAAAATAACATTCTCCCTTGAAGCGCTAAACTCTTTTAGCCTGTCAATCAATTGGCGCCCAAAGGTATCGGCATTTGGGTAAGTTATAATAAATTGACGATCCGAATAATGGTCAATTGCAGCGAGTAATTCATTTAAAGCATCAATATTTGGTCTATTGGGAATAGTCACAGGATGATATGTAACAACACCAAATGGTTTATCAAGAGTATACTTTAAGGAGTTTGACAATTCATCAACACTTAACAAGGTAAGAACATCAAGATGATCAAGACCTGGAGCACCTACATGAAATACATGGTCAGGGTTTTCTCCCATTTGCTCTATTCTATTCTTATATTCTAGCGTACTCGCAAAATGTAAATGAGACATTTTAGTTATCGCATGGCGAATAGATTCATCCATTGCCCCTTCCGTAACTTCGCCCCCATGAATGTGAGCAATTGGTATACCCGCGATTAATGCAGAACTAGCCGCTGATAACATTTCATAGCGATCCCCGAGAAGAACCAGCAGATCAGGCGCCAATTCCTCGAATGCCTCTGAAAAACCCATTTGAGCCAAAGCCATAGATTTTGATACTGAAACCGCACTATCGCTGGCAAGTAACATATCAACTTTTTTATCTACGAAAAAACCATCCGCTTCAATTTGGTTAAGTGTAAAGCCAAACTCTTGAACAAGGTGCGCCCCAGTAACAATAAGCTGCAGGACGGTTTGATCACTCTCTTGAATACGTCGCATTAAATTTTGCAACAAGCCATACTCTGCGCGCGTGCCTGTAACTACACATATATTTTTTGTTTCACCCATCATTTAAAGCCTAACACTGCTTGGTAAATTTACAACTCGATCCTCAAGCCACTGTGAATTCTCTAGTAGCCCACATTGACAGTTTTCAAACATAGGTAACTTATTCATTAAGGACCAGATAGGACGGATCATAACTTTTTCAGCATTCACAACCTCAAGAAGTTTATCACGCTCTTTGCGGTTTTTCAGAACAATAGCATTCAGCCAAAAATTTGATTCCGCCCCCTTTGGCTCATCAACAAAAGTCTCTTCTCTACTTAAGAAAAAATCCTTATATTGAGCCGCAGTCTCGCGCTTAGAAATCAGATATTTATCAGTTTGTTCAAGTTGCGCACATCCAAGAGCAGCATTTAAGTTTGGCATTCGATAATTGTATCCAACCTCACTGTGGCTAAACTCAAAAGGATGCGGCACTTTTGCCGTTGTGGTTAAATATTTTGCTCGCTTAATCATTTTGGAGTGCCGAGAAACAATAATACCTCCGCCGCCCGTTGTAATTACTTTATTACCATTAAAGCTAAAAGCAGCAATATCACCAAATGTGCCGAGAGCACTGCCTTTATAGGAACTACCGAGGGCTTCAGCAGCATCCTCAATAAGCACAACACACCACTTATTACAAAGGTCAGCTATCTCATCGATACGGCAAGGATGACCAAATGTGTGCATAGGCACCACCGCTTTGATAACACGTCCCGTATTCTTATTGATACATACGCCTTCAACGATTTCAGCATTCTCGTCTAAAAAATTACCCAAAGCCTTTGGAGACATCCCCATAGTATCTTTGTCTACATCAACAAAAACTGGATGTGCCCTTTGATAATTTATTGCATTACAAGTGGCCACAAAAGTCAAAGCTTGTGTAATAACTTCATCATCTTGCTGTACATTAGCTAAAATCAGGGCTGTATGAAGTGCTGCCGTACCATTTACGCATGCGACCGCATTATCCATACCAACATAAGCCGCAAAGTCTTGCTCAAAACGATCCACATAAGCACCAACACTTGATACAAATGTGCTATCGATAGCATCCATTACATACTTTTTTTCATTGCCATTAAATTGGGGCTCATGAAGATAGATAGGTGCATCGGTTTCATACAGTTTGCGAATAAAAGAAACAATTTCACCTGACATAATCACAATATTCCACGTGTATCAATTAATTTTGCATCACCCAACTGAGTTAAAGTAATTTCTTTAAAGGGAGAGTGATCTACTAGTAGCACAACGACATCAGCCTTTTCAAGACCAATGATCAAGCTTTCTAAAGGCACACCCAATTTAGCTAAAGATGCAGTTTGTACATCAATATTTGGCTCAACCGCAATAATTTCACCAAGACGTTCATGTGCGAGACGCTCAGTAATCAAAAGAGCTGGGCTTTCTCGAAGATCATCAATGTCAGCTTTGAAGGCTAGACCAAGGCACAAAATCACGGGACGCTCTCTGCCAGATGCAGCTGCAGCGTCCTTGACCTTTTCAATCACCCACGCTGGTTTACTATCATTTATCTCACGTGCGGCACGGATAATCTTCGCCTCATCGGGTACCGCATCAACAATAAACCAAGGGTCAACCGCGATACAGTGCCCGCCTACGCCTGGGCCAGGCTGAAGGATATTCACGCGAGGGTGGCGATTTGAAAGGCTAATGAGTTCCCATACATTAATATCAAGCTTATCACAGATAATGGAAAGTTCATTTGCAAAGGCAATATTTACATCACGAAAACTATTTTCAGTAAGTTTGGCGAGTTCTGCTGTTCTAGCTGTGGTGATGACGCAGTCACCCTCTACAAATATTTCGTAAAGCGCTTTGGCTTTATTGGAGCACGCAGTCGTGATGCCGCCAATAATTCTATCATTTGAAACTAATTCGATGAGAACTCGACCAGGCAGCACTCGTTCAGGGCAATGGGCGGCATAATATGCTTTACCTGCACCGCCGGCATCTTTTAAGTCGGGCCGCTCTTCCTCTAACCATTCAACTATTTTTTCTGTTGCTCCGGGCGGAACGGTTGATTCCAATACGATCAAACTACCTGACCTTACGTAAGGGGCTATAGATCGGATCGCAGCCTCAACGTAAGCAAGGTCAGGTTCATGGTCGCCTTTAAAAGGTGTCGGTACGGCAATTAAATAAGCATCCGCTTCTTCAGGTATGAGTGATGCTTTAAGGTTGCCGTTTTTAATTACATTATGAAGTAATCCATCAAGGTCTGCTTCTACGATATGAGCTTTACCACTATTAATTATTTCGACTGCTTTTGGGTTAACATCAACACCAATAACTTCTACGCCACTACGCGCAAAAACAGCAGCTGTAGGTAACCCTATATAACCAAGCCCTATCACACAAATTTTATTAAAAGCAGGCATTTAAAATAATATCCTTAATCGTTTTTGATGCAGTTCCATCCCCATAAGGGTTGTGAGCTTGGCTCATATCATAATATGCACTGTCACTCTCTAATAAATTTATAACTTCTGTGATAATTTTATTTTTATCTGTCCCTACTAGTTTTACGGTCCCCGCATCAACAGCTTCTGGGCGTTCTGTTGTGTCACGCATGACGAGTACAGGCTTTCCGAGTGAGGGGGCTTCTTCTTGAATACCACCAGAGTCCGTTAAAATGATGTGACTTCTTTCCATCAGGTAAACAAAAGTTGGATAATCCTGCGGTTCAATAAGGTGAATATTATTTTTACCATTAAGGCTTTCATGAACAATATTTTTAACATTTGGATTTAAATGAACCGGATATAAAATTTCGCAGTCGTCTCTTTCCGATAATACACCAAGGGCATCACAGATACTTTCAAAACCGCCGCCAAAATTCTCACGCCGATGTCCGGTGACTAAGATAAGTTTTTTTGCTGAATTTAAATACGCGAACTTTTGGTGAAGAGCTTCTAGTACATTTTCATCTTGTTTTAATTTATTAGTCGCAAGAAATAATCCATCAATTACGGTATTGCCAGTAACATAAATATTTTTCTCATCCACATTTTCGATAAGGAGGTTATTTTTAGCTTTTTCCGTTGGCGCAAAATGAAAAGAGGCAAGTGATCCTGTAAGTTTACGATTAGCTTCTTCTGGCCACGGTGAATAAATATTGCCCGTACGTAACCCTGCCTCAACATGTCCAACAGGAATTTTTTGATAAAAAGATGCTAATGAAGCCGACAAAGTAGTATTTGTATCCCCATGAACAAGAACTAAATCCGGCTTTTCTATTTCAAGAACTTTAGTAAGTTCAGTTAATATACGTGCAGTAACATCAGCCAGAGTTTGCCCAGCCTCCATAATATCCAAATCATAATCGGGTGTAATTGAAAAAAAATCCAAGACTTGATCAAGCATTCCTCGGTGTTGTGCTGTCACACAGACCTTATTTTCAATGCCCACAGCATTATTAAGTGCATGCACCACAGGTGCCATTTTTATAGCTTCAGGGCGCGTGCCAAAAACTTGTAATACTTTCATAAATTTTTCTTATCTAATTTTCTAACGTCTGATATTATAAATTACATTAATAAAGAAACAAGAACCAATAAATATTTATTGGTTCTACTACAGTTTATTATTTGAGTATTATAGCTAGATAATTCTACTCACCTCATTAACTTCTCAACAATATATTCCGCCGCCTCATCAGCACTGTTATCGACCGTATTCACATGAATTTCTGCGCTTTCCGGCATTTCATATGGGCTGTCAATCCCGGTGAAGTTTTTTAGGTCTCCAGCCCGGGCTTTTTTGTACAGGCCTTTTACGTCGCGGGCCTCGCATACTTCTAATGGAGTATCTACGAAGACTTCTATAAACTCTCCATCCCCAACCATTTCGCGAACCATCTGACGTTCGGCTTGGAAGGGAGAAATGAAGGCGGTTAGGACTATTAGGCCTGCGTCAACCATCAACCTAGCTACTTCACCGACACGGCGGATATTTTCTACGCGGTCGACGTCGGTGAAGCCTAGGTCTTTGTTTAGGCCCTGGCGAACATTGTCACCGTCTAGGAAATATGTGTGTTTACCCATTACGTGGAGTTTCTTTTCCACCAAATTAGCAATTGTAGATTTTCCTGACCCTGATAGACCCGTGAACCAGAGAATTTTTGGATGTTGATGTTTCTGAGTTGCCCTAATTTTCTTGTGAACATCAACGGCTTGCCAATGGACGTTGCTGGCGCGCCTTAGGCCGAAATTGATCATGCCGCAGGCCACAGTTGAGTTTGTGAATTTATCAATGAAAATAAAACTACCCATGGATTTATTGTCCTTATAAGCGTCAAAGGCTATGGGTTCGGACGTTTTGATATTTACAAGGCCGATTTCATTTAATTCAAGGACTTTACCGCTCTCATGTTCAAGAGAATTCACATTCACTTTGTGCCTTAATTCCGATACAGCCCCTTCGATGGTTTTATTGTTAGTTTTGATCAGATAAGGTCTCCCCGGCAGCATTTGTTCATCATGCATCCAGATCAAATGGGCTTGAAATTGATCTGTGGTTTCAGGGCGATCGTTGATGTTAGCTATCACGTCGCCTCTGGAAATATCAATTTCATCTTCTAAACATAATGTAATTGCTTGGCCGGCAAGGGCCCTATTTTGCTCACCTTTTCCATCAACAATTTGACTTACCTTACTTATTTTAGCACTCGGTAAGGCGATTATTTCATCGCCAACGTTAATTGAGCCTGATGCGATGGTGCCACTAAACCCTCTGAAATCTAGGTTGGGACGATTTACCCACTGAACGGGCAACCTAAGTGGTTGTGCGGTATTGTCTTTATCAATCTTGACCTCTTCAAGGTATTTCATAAGCAAGGGGCCTTGATACCATTTTGTGTTATCAGAGCGCTCAAGAACATTATCGCCTTTAAGGGCGGACATTGGGATAGATATGATATTATTAAAACCAAGGCTTGATGAAAATTCGCAATAATCTCTGTCAATCCAATCGAATATTTTTTGGTCATAATCAACAAGGTCCATTTTATTAATAGCGAGAACGACATTTTTAATGCCAAGTAGGCTAACGATAAAACTATGACGCCTTGTTTGTGTTAATATGCCTTTGCGTGCATCAATCATCAGAATAGCGAGATCGGCAGTTGAGGCACCAGTAGCCATATTTCTGGTATATTCCTCATGACCCGGGGTATCAGCCACAATGAATTTTCGTTTGTCTGTTGAAAAATACCTGTAGGCAACATCAATGGTGATGCCTTGTTCGCGTTCAGCGGCGAGGCCATCGACTAAAAGCGCAAAATCTATTTTTTGCCCTTGGGTACCGTGCTTTTTACTGTCGCTTTCAAGGGCTGATAATTGATCTTCAAATATCATCTTGCTATCGTATAGCAAACGTCCAATTAAAGTTGATTTTCCGTCATCGACAGAGCCACAAGTAATGAAGCGCAAAAACCCTTTTTTTTCGTGAGATCTGAGGTAAGCGGAAATATCTGTCTCAATAAGGTCTGATTGATGCGACATTAGAAATACCCCTCTTGTTTTTTCTGCTCCATTGAAGCCCCCGCGTCTTGATCAATCACGCGACCTTGTCTTTCGGACGTTCTGGTAAGAAGTATTTCTTGTATGATGCCTTCCAATGTGTTGGCTTCACTTTCAATGGCACCCGTTAGCGGATAACAACCTAACGTTCTAAAGCGCACCATTTTTTGCATAATTTCTTCGCCGTCATGAATTGGCATACGTTCATCATCTACCATGATTAGCTGACCGTCACGTTCAACGACGGGACGTTTTGCGGCTAAATAAAGAGGAACGATTGGAATATTTTCAAGATGGATATATTGCCAAATATCAAGCTCCGTCCAATTGGATAACGGGAATACACGAATGCTTTCGCCTTTATTGATACGGTTATTATATATATTCCAAAGTTCTGGGCGTTGGTTCTTTGGATCCCAACGGTGGCCTTCTGAACGAAAAGAAAAAACACGTTCTTTCGCACGAGATTTTTCTTCGTCGCGCCTTGCACCACCAAAGGCAGCATCGAAGCCGTGTTTATCAAGAGCTTGTTTAAGGCCCGCTGTCTTCATTACATCAGTATGCGTGGCGGAACCATGAGTGAAGGGGTCGATGCCTTTTTCTAAACCGTCAGCATTAATATGAACGAGTAGGTCTAGATTATTATTTTTCACCATCGCGTCTCTAAACGCGATCATTTCTTTAAATTTCCAAGTCGTGTCTATATGGAGTAAAGGAAAAGGAAGTGTTCCGGGCGCAAAGGCTTTAAGCGCTAGATGAAGCAACACTGCACTGTCTTTACCAATACTATAAAGCATGACGGGTTTCTCACTCGTAGCGGCTACTTCGCGCATAATATGTATGCTTTCCGCTTCAAGACTTTCTAAATGGGTTAAGGACATTCAGTTTCTTTCATTCCATAATATTTAAATTATTATGCAGTATTTAATACTTATACAAACTTAAATAATTCTAAATATTATTACTTTTCTAATATGCATCTATTTCTAACACATAATTATTTTTGTATAAAATATTTAACTAGAATTGATACTACAACCTTCATAAATAATTTTATTTGTTGTAATAATAATCTATACATTAATTCCTTAAAAGGTTCGAATAAAGTATCAGAATAAAAAATTGAAACAGAAGTAATCTCTCTAGCCCCAAGTTATAAATTTATAGACCATAACCATTTGATAAATAAAACTATTCTAAAAGAGATATAAATGATTTGGTTCTCTGGGATTTAAATGGTGGGCGGTACAAGGTTCGAACTTGTGACCTCCTCGATGTCAACGAGGCGCTCTACCACTGAGCTAACTGCCCACACAATAGGTAATTAAGTAGGAGACGATTTATACTTAACTTACACAAAGAAGCAAGTCCTAAGGTATATATATTTTATTCATGGAAGATTAAATTAAAATTTGATATCATATGCTGATGAAATTATAACTATTATTGATATATTAGAATTAGCCTTAATACTAAGTAAATAGCAGTAGGAATAAGTAATGCTTGGACCAAATACGAACCTTGAAATTTCTGTAGCCAAACGATCGCAAGAAACTTTGGAGCTTCTAATGTTGCGCCGATCCCTCACTGTTAAAGATATGATCCATCCTGGTCCCAGCGAAGAACAACTCAAACAAATTCTTGAAATAGGCTCAAGGGTTCCCGATCACAAAAAACAGGTGCCATGGAGATTTTTAACATTTGAAAAAAATACACGAGGAAAATTTGGCAAAATATTACGGTTAACTTTTGCTAAAAATAATCCCAGAACCAATGAGAAAATTCTTGATTTTGAAGAAAATCGTTTTCTTAGAGCCCCTCTAATAATTGCGGTTATTTCCACTGCCGATAAAGATAACCCTAAAGTACCTGAGTGGGAACAAATTTTAACAGCGGGTGCTGTCTGTCAAAATATTCTCATCGCCTCAAATGCAATGGGTTACGCTAGCC
>Ga0308013_10001690_pt1 | contig 10705 bp, 9 predicted proteins | sample Neamet181_FD_203131 | JGI IMG/M metagenome (GOLD analysis project Ga0308013, IMG submission 203131) | Marine microbial communities from water near the shore, Antarctic Ocean - #181 | ecosystem: Environmental > Aquatic > Marine > Unclassified | place: Southern Ocean | collected 2014-07-25
TTTGCACTGATTTTTTCATTGTTCCGTTCCTCAGCAGAAAGTGAAATTCATTTTTCAGGCCTGCTTATTCCTAGGGTAAAGATCTGCTTCTTACGTAACTGGCTATTAACCTATCTAGACCAACTAAAAGATCAGGCCAGCCCGATAGACGCGTAAACATAAACCACATCATTTACTTAATCAAGTGGGAGTTATACGCTGCTAAATAAATCTTGGATTAGTTGACTTTAAATCAGCATCTTAATATAGGCTGGAATAAATGAACCGCAGCTGAATTGCTATTCTGGCTCCGTTGGAAAAGTAGAAGTCTGCCACAATTTTCAATGACGGACACAGCATTTAATCCTAGGTTATATTCTTGGATACACCTCCTAATTCCTTTCACAATCAGCAATTTGATTTATGGAATTTGGAGCATTCGGCAATTCAAAAAAACCAAATTGGAAAAGCATAAAATTGCTCATATGCGTACAATGAGAGGAGCATATTGTGGAGCACTTCTAGTTGCTGGTGCATTCACCTTAATGCCCGGCAGAATGTTTCATGAAATTATATTCCTATAATGATTAGTTTAATGTGCAATGCTGATGGGACACCAATGGATTATTTAATCTTAGCGCTAATTGGGATCTGGCAGTTCTATCTGAGAAGTATTGTTATTACTGCCTCCGCCACCTAGCTTTACTTCACCAGAAACGGAGTTGACCAACATAATGTTGACAGAATCATTAGTACTAATCGTCTATGGAGCAACCGGATTTACGGGCCAGTTGGTTGCCAGTTACCTCAACACCCATCCCGAACTCCAAGGTAAACCTTGGGCTATTGCCGGCCGAACCCAACGCAAGCTTGACGAATTGTCTGCTGAACTAGGGGGTGGACCCGAGACTATCTGCGTTGACCTCGAGGACACCGACGCAGTGGCCTCGATGGTCTCGCGTACCACAGTACTTCTCAATTGCGCGGGCCCCTACTCTGTCAATAACGGGGCTGTATTGTTGGGTGCGTGTGCTCGAGCAGGCGTTCACTACTCGGACCTTGCCGGTGAGGGGTTCTGGCAGGCCGAAATGATTGAGGCATTCCATGATCTTGCAGTAGATTCTGGCGCAAAAGTGATTCTGGGGGGTGGTGTCGATTCAATTCCCTCCGACTTAGGTGCCCTGATGGCCACAGAGGCATTGTCCGTTGAGCCGAACCGGAGCGTGCAGATTCGCGGCGTTTATACTCGCTACACGGGTTCGTTTTCTGGAGGTACGTTAAACTCTGGCAAGGCGACCGCGCGGGCGAAAAAGTCCGGCAGCTACACCGACGCGATGGAAGCAAACCCCTACCTTTTGACAACCGGAGTCATAGGAGTAGAAACCGGTGCCCCGGGAACTGCCGACGGCATGGCCTCCGAATTCAAATGGGCATTTGATTCGGCCTACGGTGCCGTTTCGAAATTTTTCATGGCTCCCATCAACGCCAGGGTTGTGCGACGCAGCCTCACACTGCGCGACGAACATCAAAATATATCCTATAGCGAGTGTGCATCTGTCGGAATGTGGCTACGCGTGACAGGAATGTGGGCGAGTCGCGGGTTCGGCTATTTTTTGGGCGAACCTATCAAGTTTAAACCAGCGTCCGGAGAAGGCCCGCCTCCGTGGTTACTCCGCGATGGAGGCTTCGAGATCGAAGTGACCGCCAAAGCTAGCGCGAAGACCTCGCGTACCCGAATTTCTGGGCAAGGCGACCCCGGCTACGGCGCAACGTCCAAAATGCTGGCCGAGCTTGGCCTATGTCTTGCTCTCGATGATCATAGCGAGTCGTTGCACCGAGCTGGTGTGCTGACGCCTTCCACAGGGTTGGGACATGCTTTAGTTTTGCGTCTGACTCAGGCTCAAGGCGGTAAGTTCATGCAATTTGATACGGAACCTCCGTTGGCGCAATGATTTTTACGCGCCTTGGTGATTTGATTCATCTTTTATTTTGTCTTCTTTTCAATAAAGAGCAAACACCTTGGAAGTTGAAATTAGTGGCATCAATAAAGAAGGCATACTTCATTTGTCGATATACAGCCCGAAGGAAGTCTTTGAATCAGATATGGGTGACAAGCCTCTAAGAGGCTAACAGCCTGACTCAAATAAAAAATTCTTTCCTATTGTGCTATACTCAGTGCATTCAATAATCAGTTAAGTTTGCAAGGCGCCCGATGGCTTCTGCAGCAATACAGGCTACATACGTTCGGCAGGGTACCGACAAAAAAGGTAACAAGACTAAAGGTGAAATTCAGGGTAGTAACCAAGCATCATTAAAGGCACAGCTTCGCAAGCAGGATACAGTAGACCGATTCACAACCTTGATGATTCCGATATATCTGCCAATCTTCCAGCTCAGCGCGATTATGTAGGTTCTATACCTTTACATGGAAATAATAGACCTTCTCTCTTCTCGTCCAGCATTTCTGCTAACCATCTGCGTTATATTGGGGTTATTAGTTGGAAGCTTTCTAAATGTAGTAGCCTACCGACTACCTATAATGTTGGAGCGAGATTGGCGCGAGCAATGCTGTGACTATCTCAAGATAGAAAATACCACTCCTAAAAGCAACAAATCTCCTACTAGTTTTAAAGTGTTCAATCTACAAAAGCCTGATTCACATTGCCCACTTTGCGATCACAAAATAAAGCCATGGGAAAATGTTCCTGTACTGAGCTATCTATTTCTTGAAGGCAAGTGCTCTAACTGCAAAGCAAATATTTCGATTCGCTACCCAAGCGTAGAATTAGTGAGTGGCGTTCTTTCAGGTCTAATCGCATTTCACTTTGGTGCGACTTGGCTAACAATAGCCCTGCTGTTCTTAACTTGGGCATTGATAGCTTTGACACTTATCGACTTTGATCACCAACTACTACCCGATAACATCACGCTCCCACTTATTTGGCTCGGTCTAATAGTAAACACCATCGATCTCGGGTTAGGTGTTACGCTGCAGGACGCCGTGATAGGCGCGATCGCGGGTTATCTCGCACTCTGGATCGTTTACTGGGCATTTAAACTTGCTACTGGTAAGGATGGTATGGGTTACGGGGATTTCAAGTTGCTCTCCGCCTTAGGAGCTTGGATGGGATGGCAGAGTCTATTGCCTATAATTATTCTTTCATCGCTAGTAGGTGCTGTGTTCGGTATTGGAATGATAATACTCCGGGGAAAGGACAAGTCTGTGCCAATTCCCTTCGGCCCATTTCTCACCGGCGCTGGATTTATCATGCTGATATGGGGTCCTCAACTGAGCGCATTCTATATCGAAAAATTCATCAGTTAAGAAAAATTGCTCACCAATTATCCGGATCCTATCAAAATGAACACCGCTAAAAACTATGTAGTTGGTCTTACGGGTGGGATCGGTAGCGGCAAGTCTGCTGCTGCTGCTATGTTCCGAGCATGGGGTATTGAAGTAATCAACGCAGACGCACTGGCGAGAGAAGTCGTCGAGCCAGGCCAGCCAGCACTAAACGATATTGCAGCTCACTTTGGCAGCGATATACTGACTGCCGAAAGTTATCTCGATAGGGCTGCGCTGCGCAGAATCGTATTCTCGAATCCTGAACAAAAATCCTGGCTAGAAAATTTATTGCACCCGCTGATAGCTGTTTTGCTTCAGCAGCGGCTGAATGCAACTGAGTCTCCTTACACAATTCTGGAATCTCCACTCTTATTAGAAACAGAGCAATACAAACTAGTGGAGAGAGTGCTCGTCATAGATGCTAGCGAAGAGATACAAATAGACCGGTCGGTAAAAAGAGACGGTAGCGATGAAGGAGTAATTAGGTCTATCATCGCCTCTCAGATTGATCGAGCTAAGAGAATTCAACATGCGGACGATCTCGTGTCTAACGAAGAAGGTCTAGAGCAACTCAGAGCGAAAATTGAGGTACTTCACAATAAATATATAGGATTGGTTACCAAGCAATGAACACAAAGACTACAAGCGTAAACTGCCCAAACTGTAAAAAATCTGTTGAGTGGACGAATGAGAATAATTTTCGACCTTTTTGTAGCAAGCGATGCAAGCTAATCGACTTTGGAGGATGGGCAAGCGAACGCAATAGCATTCCCGGAGAATTCGTTTACCCATCGGTAGAGGATGAGTCTGATCAGTAGCTCAATATCATTGCTCTCAAAAGGCTTTCTGCACGACGGAGAGAAGGAAAGACAGAGCTCCCAGCAAAGATAGCTTTTGCTAGCAAAGAACCACTGAGGCCTCTCTGAGACGGGCAGTTGCTCCCAGTTTATCAAACCTTCAACATCCTCAGTGATGCCGATTAGTTCGAGCAGTTCAGCATGCGAATAATACGCTGATTAGCCTTGGGGAAATCCGTAGCCCGCAGTTTGGAAAGTGCACGCCATTCGATAGTTTGCCCTTCTCTACCTACAGGTACCCCGAAATATTTTTCGATGCGCCGAACATCTAACATTACCGACTTGTCGCTGTATTCGTGCTTGATCTGAGTTAACGGGGTGGAGGACTGTACTTTGACTCCTAACTCTTCTTCAAATTCTCTATTAAGCGCAGCCTCAACAGACTCGCCCTCCTCGACTTTACCACCAGGAAATTCCCAGAGTCCGCCTTGATGAGATTGGGATGGGCGCAGTGCAATCAACACTTCTTCCTTGTCGTTGAGAAGAACGCCGACTGCAACATGAACAAAAAAGTATTTATTCACAACAAGGTGCTAACTGCGATAGTCCGCATTAATGCGCACATACTCATTGGAAAGATCCGATGTCCAGACTCTTTCACAAACCTGCCCACGATCAAGATTAATTTGGACTCGAATTTCGTCCTTATCCATCTCTGACTGTCCAGCACTCTCGCTATACGCAGCATCAATTGCTCCTTTAGACACCAAAAGTGTATCTCCAAGCGCCACCGTGACGGACTCAATATCGAAATCACTGAGGCCGGCACGGCCTATAGCCGCGAGAATTCTTCCCCAGTTCGGATCGGAGGCAAAGAAAGCTGTTTTAACCAGAGGAGATTCTGCTACCGCGTATGCTACTGCCAGACACTCCTGCTCAGATTTACCTTCATTCACCTCGATCGTTATAAATTTGCTTGCGCCTTCTGCATCCCGAATCAAATCGGTGGCCAACTGCTCAAAAACATCATTCAGTTCAGACTGAAACTGCCTGGCTTCTTCGCTGCCAATATCCGTGATCACAAGAGGCCCCCTGCCCGTAGCGACCAGCATACAACAATCATTGGTAGAGGTATCACCATCGACCGTGATTCTGTTAAACGAATTATTTACAGCGATATCCAAGAAATTTTCAAGGATAGGTCTCTCAATCTGCGCGTCTGAAAAAACATAGGCAAGCATAGTTGCCATATTCGGGCGAATCATTCCCGAGCCCTTAGCAAACCCGCTTATATTTGTCTGAAAGCCGTTAACAATGAAGCTTGTTGACGCTAACTTCGGTCGCGTGTCGGTTGTCAATATTCCTTGCGCCGCCGATTGCCAAGCGTCAGGAGACAATGCTTCATATAGCATGGGTAACGCTACAAGTATTTTATTAAAAGGAAGTTGTTCTCCTATCACCCCTGTCGAAAAAGGTAATATCTGCCCGGGTGAAGTTTCCGCAATTTCGGCCAAGCCATCGCAGCAAGCTAAAGCGGCAAGCTTTCCCTCAGAACCGGTGCCAGCATTTGCATTTCCTGTATTAATCAAAAAATAACGGCTAGCTGCATACTTAACTTGCTGCCTAGATATGGAAACTGGGGCTGCGCAGAACGCGTTCTGAGTAAACACGCCAACTGTTGTGGAGCCCTCTGCAATTTCAACCAAAACAAGATCGAGTCGATTAGTATAGCGAATTTGACTTTCTACTGCTGCCAAGCGAATTCCCTCAATAGGGACTACGCTTACTTTTCTTTCTGGACCGACTGCCATCTTTCAATCCTTATTCTACTTTTATTTTTTCAGACAATACGACCCCGATCACTAGCCTATTTTACCATGGCAGACTTTATACTTTTTCCCCGAACCACAAGGACAAGGGTCGTTTCTTCCTACCTTAGCCATCTCTCGAATAAACGGAGATGTCTTTTCTTTCTCTCTTTGATCTCTGCCTGCAGGTGACGCCTCACCCACTGGCGACTCGGAGAGAGCCGATGCGGCTTGATGTTGGAAATTCACTCGCTCTCTAGCTCTCTCCTGTTCGCGCTGCCGTTCAATGGCACCTACATCGTCTTCTTGTCGAATCTTCACATTACTTAAAACCTTAACAACTTCCTGCTGCAAATTTGTCATCAGATCTTGAAATAGAGCGAACGCTTCCCGCTTATACTCCTGTCGTGGGTTCTTGCCACCATAACTCCGCAAAAATATTCCTTGCCTCAGATGATCCATAGTCGCCAAGTGGTCTTTCCACAGACCGTCTAATATCTGTAATGTAATCTGCTTCTCGAAGGTCCGCATCTTTTCACCAACTGCGGCACATTTCTCTTGATAATTGAAAAAAAGTATTCCATCGATCTTTTGTTTAAGCTGCTCTTCATAAAGTTGGTCATCCTCATCAAGCCATTTCTGGATATTTAGCTCAGTCGAAAATTCAGCATCTATCGCTTTCTGCAATCCCTCAATATCCCATTGCTCGGGAACACTCTGCGGAGGGATGTACTCATCGACAAATTGTCCAACAACTTCTGTCCGCATGTCTTTCAGCAGCTCTGAAATATCATCACTAGCCATGAGTTCGTTACGCTGCCGGTAAATAATCGTGCGTTGATCATTGGCTACATTGTCATATTCCAGCAACTGTTTACGAATATCAAAATTCCTGCCTTCAACCTTTCGCTGAGCCTTCTCAATCTGCTTCGTTACCATACCGTGCTCTATGGCTTCTCCGCGCTCCATGCCTAAGCGCCGCATGAAGTTCTTCACTCCATCGGTCGCAAAAATTCTAAGCAGATTATCTTCCATAGAAAGATAAAATCTGGAATATCCAGGGTCACCCTGTCTTCCAGAACGACCACGTAATTGATTATCAATACGCCTTGATTCATGGCGCTCGGTGCCCACTATATGAAGACCACCGGCAGCAATAACTTGGTCGTGACGCAGCTGCCATTCTGTTTTTATTTTTTCGATTTCTATTTTCGTAGGATTTTCTAATTCTGCAACCTCAGCTTCCCACTTTCCGCCCAATACGATATCTGTGCCACGACCAGCCATGTTCGTTGCGATAGTCACCACCCCAGGCTTTCCCGCCTGAGCAATAATCTCTGCTTCACGCTCATGAAATTTAGCGTTTAGTACTTCATGTACAATTTTTTCTTTAGTTAGAAAATTAGACAATGTTTCAGATGTATCAATAGATGCAGTGCCGACAAGCACGGGCGCTCCTTTGGCGCTCATTTCAGTGACGTCAAGAACGATTGCTTCTAACTTTTCTTCCATCGAAAGATAGATAAGATCGTTAGCATCATCACGCACCATAGGTTGATTGGTCGGTATCACCACTACATCCAGTCCATATATCTGCGAAAACTCAAACGCTTCCGTGTCGGCGGTACCAGTCATACCAGACAGATTATTGTATAAGCGGAAATAGTTCTGGAATGTCGTTGAAGCCAGAGTCTGGCTCTCACTCTGAATATCCAATTTTTCCTTAGCCTCTAGAGCCTGGTGCAGGCCTTCTGAAAGACGCCGTCCCTCCATCGTTCGGCCAGTGTGCTCGTCAATCAGCACAATGCTTTTATTCTGTACTATATACTCAATGTCGCGATTAAAAAGATTATGCGCTTTTAGACCAGCATGTACGTGATGCAGCAAAGACAAGTTAGTCGCCGAATAGAGTGATTCTCCCTCAGCTAACAACTTTTTCTTAATAAGAATATCCTCAACGAATTCGTGCCCAGTTTCAGTAAGTTCAACCTGACGGCTTTTCTCATCAACCGTAAAGTGGCCTGACTCCTCGGGCACAAAGTTCTTGTCCATCATTTCCATCTTGGACTTTTCTGCTTTTACTCCTTTCTCTAATTTAGGAATCAGTTGGTTAATAGCCTCATAGAGCTTGGAGCTATTTTCGGCAGCCCCAGAAATTATCAACGGAGTTCGCGCTTCGTCGATGAGGATTGAGTCCACCTCGTCGACGATCGCGAAATTTAACTCTCTCTGCATTTTGTCATCGAGACGGAATGCCATGTTATCGCGCAAGTAATCAAAACCAAATTCGTTGTTTGTGCCGTAGGTAATAGAGCTGTTATAAGCTTCTTTTTTTAATTCCGGTGCCTGTCCCGAACCTATGATGCCTACACTGAGGCCTAGAAACTCATACAGTGGGCGCATCCAGTTCGCATCTCGCTCAGCAAGATATTCATTAACCGTAACTAGATGAACACTTTTACCAGTAAGACCATTTAAGTAAGCCGGCAAGGTCGCCATAAGCGTCTTGCCCTCGCCTGTCCTCATCTCTGAGATACTACCTTCATGTAATACGATTCCACCAATCATCTGCACATCGAAATGGCGCATCTTTAATGTTCTCTTACTAGCTTCACGAACAACGGCAAATGTTTCTGGCAGGAGCGCATCTGTCGACTCGCCAGAGTCAAAGCGCTGCTTAAATTCGCCCGTCTTTGCTTTCAACTCTTCATCGGAGAGCGCTTCAAAAGAGGGTTCAAGCTCGTTAATGCGAGCTACGGTCTTTTTCAATTTCTTAAGCTTGCGCGCGTTACTGCTTCCAAATATTCTGTTTAATATGCTCATTTTTCTCTATCAATAAAAAGTTAATTCAATACGCTGGCCTCTAACTGGCATGACGAGCATTGCTCAGGCAGGCCGATAGGAACCAATTAGATTGGTTTTGAAGAGGGTGAGGAGGGTAATTATCTTGCTGTGCGATGGATATAGGCAGCAGGGTCAACGACCCTGCCATTCTTATAAACCTCAAAATGAACATGAGGACCTGTTGAGCGGCCAGTAGAACCAACTAGCGCAATATTCTGGCCTTTCATTACGACATCGCCAACGCCCACCAATAACTTTTCTGAGTGGGCGTAGCGTGTAGTGAATCCATTCCCATGATTGACCTCAACCATCAAGCCGTAGCCTGATCGAGGCCCAGACCAAGTGATTACACCTGCTGCCACGGTATTAATTTCAGCACCTGACTTGCCAGTCGTGAAGTCAATGCCGCCATGGAAAGCTATGCGACCAGTAATAGGGTCGGGACGCTGACCGAACCGCGAAGCGATCCAGGCTTTTTCTACAGGCCTGCCTGCGATGAAGACATCTGATTGCATTTTTCGATCAGTCATCAGACCTTCGAGAATTTCGAGTTGCTGCTGACGATCTTTCAATTGACGCTCGAGTTCATAAACAGCGTCCATAAAACCCGCTGCTGAGTAGGACTCTGAAATACCAGTCGCTGGGCCACCGATCGCAATCGGATCACTGAAATCAAATTCCCCAGTATCCAAATTGGCAATGGTAGTTATATGTTCCCCAACAGCATCTAAGCGCACTAGACCCGCTTGTAACATTGCAAGTCTCATAGTTAGAGCTTCAATCTGTTGTTCTGATTCTTCTTTTATCTCGGATATTTGCTCAGCCTGTATGCGAATCTGCCGCTCCCAATTTTGCGCAGACTTTTCGTTGAAGACACTGTTGTTCTGAGAAACCGCGAGCCCATAACCAAAATAGCCAAGCGCAACTGGGGCACCGAGCAGGCACAGGGAAAGTAGGCCTTTCAGCCATCCCTTGAGGACAATGGTTTTCGTATGACCATGGCGCTGGTCGACTAGGATAACTTTCATTGCGTAAGCGTTGTCTCAGTAAGCCTGTAAAACTTGGGGCTAATCAAGAAACTTCAACGCCCAACTATATTTATTAAAATCAGCAAGTTAGGGTAGCACGACAGAACTAGGCTGCCAACACTGGTTTCATATAAGAAATAGGCACGTTCGTATCATTATCAAAACTGACTATTTCCCAAGCATCTTCATTAACTTCGAGCATTCTTAATAAAGCATTATTCAAAGCATGTCCAGATTTATATCCCTTGAACTCTCCTATCAAGCTATTGCCAAGCAGATATAAATCTCCAATAGAATCAAGAATCTTATGCTTTACGAACTCGTCTTCATAGCGCAGCCCATCTTCGTTTAGGACTTTGTAGTCACCTACCGCAATGGCGTTGTACATGCTCGCACCTAGTGCCAAATTCCTATTACGCAATTCCTCAAATTCATGCATGAATCCGAAGGTGCGCGCGCGACTTACTTCCTTAACAAAGGAAGTGCTGGAAAAGTCGATGGTCGCGCTCTTAGTGTATTTTTTATAGACAGGGTGATCGTAGAGAAGCGTGTAGCTAACCTTGAATCCATCAAATGGCTCGAGGCTGACGGCTTTGTCACCATGCTCCAAATATAGCGGCTTCTTTATTTTGATGAAGCGCTTTAATTCAGATTGCTCTTCAATTCCAGCAGATTGTATTAGAAAAACGAACGGTCCAGCACTACCATCCATGATAGGCACTTCAGGTGCACTTACATCGACAAAAGCATTGTCGATGCCTAAACCTGACAGAGCTGACATCAAATGCTCAATAGTTGAAATTCTAACGTCATCTTTAACGAGGCAAGTAGAGAGTGTTGTATCGCCTACGTTAGATGCGCGAGCAGGAATCTGAACGGGTATATCTAGATCTACGCGGGTAA
>Ga0308013_10001702_pt1 | contig 10677 bp, 7 predicted proteins | sample Neamet181_FD_203131 | JGI IMG/M metagenome (GOLD analysis project Ga0308013, IMG submission 203131) | Marine microbial communities from water near the shore, Antarctic Ocean - #181 | ecosystem: Environmental > Aquatic > Marine > Unclassified | place: Southern Ocean | collected 2014-07-25
GAACCTTACAGCCCTAAAAAAGTAATGAGAGGAGGAAGTTTCTTATGTAATGATTCGTACTGTAGTGGATATAGAAATTCAATGAGAATGAAAAGTACACCTGATTCTAGTTCTCAACATGCAGGATTCAGGACAGTTATAGACGCAAAGTCCTAAAAATAAAATACCCTTGCTTTTGGCAAGACATATGAGTTTTTATAATTTATTAACTTAGATACAAATAAAACATTTTCTTTTAACTAATATAAAAAAACGTAAGTATGAATAAATCAGTATTATTTTACATTAAATCGTGTTTATTTTTTTTATTAATTACAATTTTTGTTAGTTGTAATAACTCAAATTCATTAGATGAAAGCCGTCCTAATATTATTTATATTTTGGCAGATGATCTAGGATATGGAGAATTGGGTGTTTATGGTCAAAAATTAATAGAAACTCCTAATATTGATAAGTTAGCTAAAACAGGAATGTTATTTAATAACCATTATTCTGGTGCTCCTGTTTGTGCCCCAGCAAGAAGCGTTCTCTTAACTGGAATGCATATGGGGAATACTCATATTAGAGCCAATGACGAATGGAAAGAGAGAGGAGATGTCTGGAGTTTTAAGGCTATGCTTGAAGATTCAAATCTTGAAGGTCAGCACCCTTTACTAGATTCAATAGTAACGGTGGCTAATGTTCTGCAAGATAACGGCTATAAAACTGGTATGGTTGGTAAATGGGGTTTAGGTGCTCCACTGACAAGTAGTGTCCCTAATAATAAAGGTTTTGATTTTTTTTATGGCTATAACTGTCAAAGACAAGCTCATACGTATTACCCAACACATTTATGGAAAAATGAAAAAAGACATTTACTGAATAATTTCATAGTTACTAAGCAAGAAGGTTTAGAAGAAGATGCTGACCCATATGATATTAAATCATATGAAAAATACAACCAAAAAGATTATGCTCCTGATTTAATGCATCAAGAAGCTTTAGATTTTATTGATAGAAATCAAAATGAAAAATTCTTTCTTTATTATGCTTCACCAATACCTCACCTTCCTTTACAAGGACCTCAAAAATGGGTAGATTATTATATTAATAAATTTGGACCGGAAGAACCTTATGTAGGAAAGTCCTATTTTCCAAATAAAAATCCCAGAGCTACTTATGCCGCGATGATTTCATATTTAGATCAACAAGTTGGAGAGATTGTAGAAAAACTTAAAGAAATTGGAGAATATGAAAATACGCTTATCATTTTCACCAGTGATAATGGTCCATCTTCGGTAGAGCAAGTGGACTATAATTTTTTTAATAGCACTGGAATTTTTGTTAATTCAAAAAATACGATGAAGGGGAGTGTTAATGAAGGTGGTATTAGAGTTCCAATGATAGCAAGCTGGCCTAATACAATCAAACCAGGCTCTGTTTCTAATCATATATCTTCATTTTATGATTTTTTTGCTACAGCCTGTGATATTGCTAATATTGAAATTTCATTTAATACAGATGGAATAAGTTTTTACCCAACATTACAAGGGAGAAATCAAACTCAACATGACTACTTATATTGGGAATATCCTGCTAGTGGTGGACTACAAGCTATAAGAATGGGCAAGTGGAAAGGAATTAAAAAAAATCTATTTAAAACAGACTCTAGACTGCAGCTTTATGATCTAAGTAATGATCCTATGGAATTAATGGACGTTTCTAAAAATTTTCCAGATAAAATAAAATTACTTGAAAATTATCTTGATGAAGCACATACAACTCCTAGCAATAAAAAATTTATTATTCCAGTTTTAGAAAATTAATAATAAATTGATTACTAAAATATCTAGAAATGATGGAATGAGAAAAATAAGTTATAAACTTATCTATTTACTATCTTTTTATCTTTTAGGTTATTATAATAGTCAATGTCAAACAAATTTTAAAACGCCTCTTTTAATGAAAAAAAATTTTGAAAAGAAAGTTGATGGAAAACAGGTGTCTTTATTCATTTTAAAAAACAAACAGGGTACGATTGCAGAAATCACAAACTATGGTGGCAAAGTGGTATCCTTATGGGTGCCAGATAGAAATGGGAATTATGAAGATATTGTTTTAGGATATCCAGATATAGACGGTTTTTTAACGGCAAAGGGGAAATATTTTGGAGCATTGATTGGAAGATATGGTAATAGGATAGACAAAGGGAAATTCAAGTTGGATGGAAAAGAATACATACTTGCAACGAATAATGGAGTAAACCATTTACACGGTGGAAATAAAGGATATGATGCCGTGGTATGGGATGCTAAACAAATAAATCAACAGACACTTGAATTGAGATACGTTTCAAAAGATATGGAAGAGGGATATCCAGGGAATTTAACGATTAAAGTGAAATACCAGCTTAACGATGAGAATGAATTGAAAACGGAATATTGGGCAACAACAGACAAGTCTACTGTGGTAAATCTAACGCAACATTCTTTTTTTAATCTTAGAGGTGCAGGTAATGGTACTATTAATAATCATTTATTGCAAATCAATGCATCCTATTATACACCCGTTGATGAAGGTCTCATTCCTACGGGAAAATTGGCTGCTGTGGAGGATACTCCTATGGATTTTAAAAAATTAACCAAAATAGGTAAACGTGTAAACCAAGATTTTGAACAATTAAAATACGGATTGGGTTATGACCATAATTTTGTGCTCCATCAGAATCTGGAAGGGTACAACTATGCTGCTAAAGTAATAGAACCTATCTCAGGTCGTATGTTGGAAGTCTATACCAATGAGCCAGGACTTCAATTTTATGGCGGAAATTTTTTAGACGGTTCTATAAAAGGCAAAGGTGATAAGCCTTATGAATATAGAACAGCTTTTTGCTTGGAAACCCAACATTTTCCTGATAGCCCAAACAAACCACATTTTCCATCTACCAGATTAAACCCAGGAGAGGAATATTATTCAATCTGTATTTATAAATTTTTAATATCCAAATAATAATGAAGAGAAGAGATTTTATTTTAAAAAATTCAATAATCACTACATCTTTGGTGACCCCATTTATTTTAAATGCGTGTTCTACTAATTATAGTCTTAAGAAAAACATTTTTGGAATTCAGCTATATTCATTGAGAGATGAAATGATTAATAATCCAAAAGAAACTTTAGTGAAAATAGCATCATATGGATACAAGTATATTGAAGGATATGAAGGTGCGTTGGGGCTTTTTTGGGGAATGACCAATTTAGAGTTTAAAAACTTTCTTGATGATTTAGGCTTAACAATGATTTCTAGTCATTGTAGAGACACAAACAATTTAGAAAGCTTTAAAAAGAAGTCAACTGAGGCAGGTGAAATTGGAATGGAGTATTTAATATGTCCACATGCAAAAGGCGATAGAACGATAGATCAATTTAAAAAGAATGCGGATATATTTAATAAGTGTGGTGAAATTGCTCAAAATAACGGAACTAAATTCGCCTATCATAACCACGATTACTCCTTCAAAAAAATTAATGGAGAATATCTTCAAGATATTCTAATGAATAATACAGATAAAAATTTGGTAGATTTTGAAATGGATATTTACTGGGTTGTGGCAGCTGGGGAGGATCCAATAGAATGGTTTAATAAACACCCAGGCAGGTTTAAATACTGTCATGTTAAAGATTATTTAAGCCTTCCTGAGGGAAAATTTGAATCTTGTACACTTGGAAATGGGTCTATTGATTTCCCTACTGTGTTAGCTCATGGAAAAACGAAAGGACTTGAAAAGTACATAATTGAGCAGGAGCAATATAGAGATACAAGCCAGTTTGAATCGGCTAAAGATAATTTCAATTACATGCAATCATTAATGATTTTGTAAACTTCGGAGCAAAATAGTTTACACATTAATTAGATAGCTAGAAGCTAACGTTAATAAAACCCAAAAAATCTCAATAGTAACTTTTAATAGGTGATCCCCTACTCAAATAATATCGGTTTTCTTATGTTTTTTAAGACTTTACATCTACAACCGTTCTAAACCCTGCATGTTGAGAACTAGAATCAGGTGTACTTTTCATTCTCATTGAATTTCTATATCCACTACAGTACGAATCATTACATAAGAAACTTCCTCCTCTCATTACTTTTTTAGGGCTGTAAGGTTCCATCGGGTCATAACTATCTTTTGGACCTTGAGGATTTAGACTAGTTTTTGTAGAAATTGTTTTATAGTATTCACTATCATACCAATCAAAACACCATTCCCATACATTTCCTCCAAGATCATATAATCCAAAGGAATTTGGAGCAAATGATTTAACAGGTGCAGTTAAATAAAAGTTATCATTAAGATTATTATCAGATGGAAATTTTCCTTCCCAAGTATTTGCTTTAGGGTTTCCTTTTTGAGCCGGTTCATTTCCCCAACTATATATAGTATTTTCTAACCCTCCCCTTGATGCATATTCAAATTCTGCTTCAGTTGGTAATCTTTTTCCGGACCATTTGCAATATGCTATAGCATCATCCCAACTAATATGAACAACTGGATGGTTTTCTTTATCTTTAATACTACTTCCTATACCTTGGGGTTGTCTCCAATTAACATTTTTTTTTAATTTCCACCATTGTGTATAGTCGTACATATTAATAGTTTTACATTCAAAAAAAACAAGAGAAGCTGGCGCCAAAAGACTATCGTTTGGCTTAGCAGTTCCTGTGGGTAATATTTTTTTTATTTCTTCCCAATCAATAGCCTTTTCAGCTGTCGTAATATATCCAGTAGCATCAACAAATTCTTTAAAATCAGTATTGGTTACTTCAGTCTGGTCCATCCAAAAAGAATTCACGATAACCTTGTGTTTAGGATATTCGTCGTCTTTTGCTTGATCATCATCAGCTCCCATCAAAAACTCTCCCCCATTAATAAAAACCATGCCTTCATTATTTGAAGAAGTTTCAAACTCTAAATCTCTTGTTGAGTTTTTGTCAACTATAGTGTAAGGGTTAGAGGGCATACAATTGTGATTGTTTGCAACAGTATTGTTTTTTCCTATATTATTACAAGAAAAAAAAACAAGAAAACAAATAATAAAAACAGGTTTAAGATTCATACTTCTAAATATTTATGTTTTTTAATTCAGTATTAATTAACTTCAATAGCTCCTAAATCTGGAAGATCAGTAATTTTATTTCCTAATATATCAAATTCTAATTCTAATCCTTTAAAAAGACCTATAGTGTCATTTGAAATATTAAGAATTTTAATTCCTTTATTTTTTATTAAATTAATATTTTTTGGAATATAATCCCGAATATTTTGACCTCCTTTATTTGAAAATTGAGAATTACCAAAAAAACTATTTTTTGGCTGAATTAAAACATTTTTAGGCCAGTAAGAATCATTCAAAAATAAATTGTTTTCAAAAAACACATTCTTTATATTTCCTTCTCCTCCTCCTTTATCTGGCCTATATTGATCTCCTAATGCAAACTCACTATCACCCTCAATATGAAAAATGTTATTGGCGACCAAAACTCCATTGGTTGCTTTATCAACCGCTATTTTTGATAATAAGGATTTCTTTGTGAAAATAGTGTTGTTATATATATAACTATTAAAAGGTCCACTTCTTTTTTTATTCTTTCCAACATACCCACTTAACCAAAAAGTTTTACCTTCTTGAAATGCGTTGTTTTTACCTTTAATTCTATGACCATCATTAATACTTATATTATATCTGTAAGAACAATTAAAATTATCGCCTAATATTTCTATAAACCCGCCTGCATTTTCGACACTTAAATTATATTGTACAATTACATTATCACAATTAAAATCAATATGACAACCTGCTGAATCTGCAGGGCCATTTGCATACATAAACGAATTTTTTTCTATAATCACATTAGAGGATCCCCAAGTCCATAATCCGCTTCCTCTTCCCCATTTTCTACCATCATCAGGGCTTCCTGAATATTTTACATCATTTCCATAAACATGTAGGTCTTCCACTAAGCTAAATTGTATACTTGGACCACCTGTTCTTAATAGTTTATTATTGGCTACTTCGATGTTTTTAAATTTATTTTCACTTCCATTAGAAGTCATTTTTATACCTGTATGACCTATATTTTCAACAAAACAATTAGAAACTTTTATTCCATCAATAGTTCCATATTCACTTGAGTTATAAAATCTAATTCCAAATCCGTAGGCTTGTTTACCCATAGAAGTTCGAACTTCACTTGGATCTCTAATAAAACCCTCATCTTCAAAAAAAAGATCCTTAATAACAACTCTATCCACAGAAATATTTTTGAATGTATTATCAGAACTTACATTTACCAAAATTCCTGATCTCATTATGGATCTATCAACTGACCTACTAGTTTTTAGATTAGGATATTGTTCAACAACTCCGCCACCATTTGCAGTAATAAATAAATTAGAAATGGAGATATTTGAGGAATCTTCAATATAAATACCAGCAATATGTCCTTTGGAGTCAATAATAGGGCTATTATTGTTTAAATGAGAATTATAATTTGAAATTGAGATATCATTTAATCCCATAATCTTTATATTTCCTTTGAAATTAGATCCATTAGATAAAAATATTCTGTCACCTGTTCTCAGAGCTATTGTCTCTAACTTTTTTAATGATTTAAAAGGATTATTAATTATAATTCCATCATTCAAATCACTGCCATTTAATGAATCAAAGTAATATGAAACAGAGCTGGTGCTATTCTCACAGCAAATTAAAAGAATTATAAAAAAAATTGATCGTATAATTTTCATTTTATTTAGGAGCCATTATAGGCACCAATATTTGGTTTTTCGGAATTTGAAACAGAATTTCCAAAATAGTCTCTTCCTCCGTTGTTATTAATAAAGTTTTTAACATCATTACTTCCAGTGATTAAAATTCCTTTACCAATAGCAGGGCTTAGAGGTTGTAATTTATAATCATTTGCATCAATAGAGCCTGGATTTACTAATTTAGGATCACTAAAAATTTCACTTGAATGATGCTCAAAAGCACTGTTATTGTTAATTTGAACATTACCAAAATATAAATTGTTTCTAAAGAAATTCAAATCTTGATTATTATCTATTTTAATAGTCATACTTGCACCTGAATTAATATAAATTAAATTATTATAAATAAATGTATCCTCTGTGTTTTCTCTAATAAGTAAATCTGGATTCATTGGACTGCTTGTTACAGGATTTGTAGTTGGAATAAAAATAGTGTTGTTGTATATAAAATTGTTCTTTGAACCTATTTTTCTGTTTGCACCAGCAAAATCAGACACCCAGAAAATCTTTCCGTTATGAACTCCTGTTCTTGTGCCATCACCAATGCTTATATTATATCTATATCCACAATCCAAATTCTCTCCCAAAATTTCAACAAATCCACCAAAATTATTTTTACTGAGGCAATATTGAATAACCACTCTTTCATTTCCCCAATCAATATGTGCTCCAAATGAATCTTGAACTCCATATGCATCTTCAAAAATACTTTTCTGTACAATTACATCATTGCAAGTATACATCCATAAACCACTTCCTCTTTCCCACATCCTACTATCTTTTGTAGATCCTGTACCTTTAAATGAAGAATCTTCAATTAATATGTTTTTTGACCTTGCCACAACTATACCAGAACCTCCTGTATCATGAAATTTAGAATTTGTAATAGAAATATTTCTATGATAAAAGTCGGCCTGAGTACTAGACATTCTGTTTACAATATGAATCCCATAATGACCTGTAAAACTAATATCCACATTGTCTATACTAATTCCATCATAATAATTTATTTCGGAATTATTATATGATTCAAACCTCATCCCGTAACCCTGATGTTTATACGAGTCTTCATTTGGTGTTGGATATATGTTAGAAATTTTAACATTAGAAACTTTTAGATGATTTATATTCTTTCCTGCACCAAATCTTAGGGCAAGAATACCAAATCTTTCATCTTGGCCTGACCTACTTGAACCATGCATTAATTTAACGTCCCCATTAGATTTTTTATGAGATGTTTCGTTTTTAAACTCTAAATTATTTATTTCCACATATTCCACGTTCTCTAAAAACATAGAGGCTTGGTAACCATTACCATCAATTATAGGCTTGCCAGAAGAACCGTAGCTTCCAATAGTTATAGGACTAGATGCATTTCCAGATCCTCTTAATTTAAAATACCCCTTCCAGGTATCTCCAGTTTTAAAATTAATCTTATCACCTGGAGCAAATGTTATGCTATTTATTTTTCCTAAATTTTTAAATGCATTAGCTTCGGATTTACCATCTTTAGAGTCATCTCCACCTGAAAAATTGATGTAATATGTAGTATTTCCGCCTGATTTGGAGTCTGTATATTTATCTGGATCTGTTTCTCCACCAGTATTTCCACCTCCGTTGTTATTTCCACCATCACCAATAATCTCTTCTACTTCTGATCCTGAAGAACATCCAATCACAAATAAAATCGATAAAAATAAAAATCTTAATTTCATTTTTAAATTTCTAATTATTATAACGTTAATTATATAGTCCAAATTTATAAATAACCTATTCTTTTAATAATTACAAATGATTCAAAAATCAGGTTGTATAGTTTAATGTACATTCAATATTTCCTTGTCATCAGGCCAAGGGACTAAAGTGTTTGTAGATGTTTGAATAGGCATTTGTGCATTTACTTTTCTTAAATAATTCCCTAACTCTTTTGATAATTCTTTCAATTTAACCTTTTCAGAACTTGCTAAATTATTAAGCTCGCCAACATCTTTATTAATATTGAAGAGTTCGAAATTACTGTCTAAATGATAATAGATTAATTTCCAATCTCCTTTTCTTATAACACTTCCAGCTGCAATACCAGGACCATTTCCTCCCCAATTGTTAGGGTAGTGCCAAAAAAATGATCTGTCATTAGGAATTTCTATTTCCCCCTTTAATAAAGAAGTAAAACTTATACCATCAACATTCTGAACGGTTTTATAGTTATTAATTTGCGCCATCTCTAAAACTGTCGAAAAAAAATCTTCTATAATTACAGGTTTATTTGTTGAACTTGCTTTCTTAGTCTTTCCAGGCCATTTTACTATCATTGGTTCTCTTATTCCGCCTTCGTATAAGGAACCTTTTCCGCTTTTAAGTGGTTTGTTATGCGTATGTTTTTCTCCTCCTCTTGCGTGAGCACTTAATCCTCCATTATCAGACATGAATAATATTATAGTATTATCATTAATTCCTTTTTTATTCAGATGATTCATTATATCCCCAAGACTTTTATCCATTCCTTCAATCATTGAAGCGTATTTAGCTTCAATAGAATCCAATCCTTTTTTTAAATAATTTTGTTCAAATCGTGAGTCTCCTCGAATTGGGGTATGGACTGCATAATGTGCCATATATAAAAAAAAGGGCTTTTTATCATCAATACTTTTATCTATTTCTAAAATCGCTTCATTAGTTAAAGCTTCACTTAAAAAAATATCTTTACCGTGATATTTCTCTAATCCCGGAACATCCCATATTTTTTCATTTCTCCTTTTGTTTTGGAAATTTTTTAAACCATAATAACTTCCAGGTGCACCAGCAGCATGCCCAGCAATATTAACTTCAAACCCTAAACTTAATGGATTTGCTCCTGGTGTAGTTAAAGCACCAAAGTGAGCTTTTCCAACGTGAATGGTTTTGTAGTTGTTGTTTTTTAGTATTTGTGGAAGAGGGGTGATGTGAATAGAATTTTCAATAGAATCTATTGGTTGAGCACCATTCATATTCCACCTAGGGATTTGTAAACCTACTGGGTCTTTTACCATAGAAATATTCCTTCTTAACGTCCAATTAGTCACTCGATGTCTTGCAGCATTCATTCCAGAAATTAAACTAACCCTAGTAGGGGTACAAACCGGTGTAGCGTAAGCCTGGGTAAATTTCATTCCTTCTGAAGCTAAACGCTCCATATTTGGAGTTTTATATACTCTGTTAAAATTTGTTTTTTCTTTCCAAAAAGGCACAGAAGTGTCTTGCCAACCCATATCATCTACCAAAAAAATAATAATATTTGGTTTTTGAGTAGTTTTACAAGAAAGGATAGATATTAGAATTATAATTGAGATTATTTTTATAAAATTCATAATAGATTATTAATTATATCATAAACAAATATCCTAAATTTTTAACGATTTGTATTTCAATTACTGTCATTTACAAATCATAAATTATCGTATTTAAAGAATTGTTAAGGTAATTATTGTTTGTAAGATGTTAATGTTAGATTTTTTTTTTAAATCAAAGGATAGTACTTTTAATATATTAGATTGTTTAAGAATGAATTTTAAAAAAATAATTAGTGTAGATTGGGGAACTTCTAATTTAAGAATTCGTCTTGTTAATGCTGACCCTTTTATAATTATTGAAGAAATTGCATCTAAAATGGGTGTCAAATCCATTTATAATCAATGGTTAAAAAAAGATAAAGATCGTGAAGTGTATTTTTTAAATTTTTTACATTCCCAAATTTCTCTTTTTAATACTAAAATAGACCTCTCAATTCCTATTGTAATTTCTGGGATGGCTTCTTCTTCAATTGGTTTACGTGAATTGCCTTACGTGAAATTACCTTTTGATACTAATGGAAAATCACTTTATGTAGAGACTC
>Ga0308013_10001706_pt1 | contig 10664 bp, 8 predicted proteins | sample Neamet181_FD_203131 | JGI IMG/M metagenome (GOLD analysis project Ga0308013, IMG submission 203131) | Marine microbial communities from water near the shore, Antarctic Ocean - #181 | ecosystem: Environmental > Aquatic > Marine > Unclassified | place: Southern Ocean | collected 2014-07-25
AATCCGATTTCCCTTAACTGATCTGCAGTCCACTTTGCAATACTCAACAATCTTTCATGATGTGCAGGTAAATCAATCTTTGACATCCATTCAAATGCTGCTGACCAGCCAACAGCCTCAGCAATTTTTGGTGTCCCTGCTTCGAATTTATGCTCATTGGTTTGGTAGGTTGAACCTGAAGTTGTGACAGACTCAATCATATCTCCGCCACCCATGAATGGTTGCATTTGTTCAAATGCATCGCTTTTCACTAGAAGTGCACCAATCCCTGTTGGGCCACACATCTTGTGGGCACTAAAAGCCATGAAATCAGCGTTAAAATGTTCAAAATCGATCCTATCATGTGGAACTGCTTGAGCAGCATCTATCAAGATTTTAGCACCAGCATTGTGTGCTAGAGAAATTAATTCATCAACTGAATTTCTAACTCCTAAAACATTTGATGTATGAACAACACAAACTAATTTTGCATTTTCCAAAGATACGGCATATGCTTCCATATCCAGTGTGAAGTCATCTAAGACTGGAACATATCTAATTTCAATTCCTCTTTCTTCAGATAAAATTTGCCAAGGAACGATATCTGAATGATGTTCCATTTCTGTGAGAACTATGACATCTCCTGGCTGAAGGTTTGCTCTACCCCACCCGTATGCAACCAAATTGATTGCTTCTGTAGTTCCACTTGTCAATATCGCTTTTTCAGCATTGAACCAACTTTTAATCCAGCGTCTACAGTCCTCATATCCTTCGGTTGCTTCACCGGCAAGAGTATGCACTGCTCTGTGAACATTAGCATTTGAATTAGAGTAATATTGTGACATTGCATCTATGACAACTTGTGGTTTTTGAGTTGTTGCTGCATTATCTAAATAGACTAGAGGATGGCCGTTGACCTCTCTTGATAGAATCGGAAAATCATCCTTTAGTGACAATTTATTCACCTCTTCAATTCACATTCTAAGTGTACGGTCATTCTCGTTGCTAAGACATTCTTCAAATCTGAATCGCTTAGCGTAGAAAATGCATCTATTAGGAAACCTTCGACTATCAAAGTCTCTGCTTGTTGTGGTGAATGACCTCTACTCATCAAATAATGAACTTGTTCAGGATTTACAGGAGAACTTGCTGCACCATGGGCTGCCTTTACCTCATCAGCCAAAACTTCAAGTTCTGGGATTGAATCTGCTCTTGCTTTATCACTCAACAATAAATTGCGGAATACTTGTCCAGCATCTGTCCCATTAGCACCTTCTGCTACTTTGAGGAGTCCTGTAGTAATAGATCTACTCGAATCGGCACAGGCTGAATTCACCACCAGTTTAGAATTACAGTTAGCAACTTTATGATCAATTTCAATATGATTATCAATATGTCTTGAACCAAGTCCATGAACAGTAACTGCTTGTTTCAAAGAGCCTCCACTTCCAATCAATGCAGTTCTAACATCACTTTTACAACGGAATCCACCAACACTGAGTGCGGCAATCTCCATTACTGCATCTCTTCCAACGGCCCAGTCTTCACAATGTAATAACTTACAATCATTGGACAGTTCATTGACAAAGCCATAGGCTAGTTTACAATTATCTGCGACTTCTCCGCTGACATATAATCCGCTCCAATCTGCTTCGCCTGTTAGATGAACAATAACCGTAGAACTCCCTTTACAATCAATATGCAAATGTCCTGCAGCTATATGTCCGCTTGCCTTTGCTTGAATATGTATTAATCCGAAATCACCATCGATATGCAATGTATGTGATGAACCACCGATTTCACTCAGAAAAACCCTAGCGATATCAGATTCCAATACCGCTCTTGGCGCACCTGACTGCAAAGAAATATCCCCATCGATAGAGAATATTATTTTGTCAGCTACTGGTACACCTTCTTGAGGTTTAATTCTTGGCCAGGGAGTATATCTCCACAAATGCTTAGCACGTGGAGGGGCAGACATGTCGATATAACTCAACCAATTGAACCCTCCATTTTGATATTGAGTAACTTGTTCATTTCAACTGCATAATCAGCAGGTAATTCTCTAGTAAATGGTTCAAAGAATCCATTGACGATTAGACCCATTGCTTCTTGTTCATTGAATCCTCTACTCATTAGATAAAATAACTGATCTCCTGAAACTTTACTGACACTTGCTTCATGTTCCAAATCTGCACTGGAATTACCAATTTCCATTGTAGGATATGTGTCTGAACGTGAATCAGGATCGAGCATGAGGGCATCACATACAATTTTACTGCGACAATTATGTGCCTTTGGCATAACTTGCAACATCCCTCTATATGTTGAGCGACCTCCATCTTTGCTAATCGATTTTGAAATAATGTTTGATGTTGTATTGGCTGCTAAGTGATGCACTTTTGCCCCAGTATCTTGGTGTTGGTCTTTCCCAGCATAAGCAACTGAAACAACTTCTGCGTGAGAACCTTCACCCTTGAGAAGAATTGCTGGATACTTCATTGTCAAACCAGAGCCAATGTTGGAATCAATCCACTCAACTGTTGAGTTCTTCATTGCATGGGCTCTTTTGGTTACTAGGTTCAGAACATTATTTGACCAATTTTGAATTGTCGAATATCTTATTTTTGCTCCATCCATTGCAATCAGTTCAACCACTGCTGAATGTAGAGCAGTTGAGGCGAATGATGGTGCAGTACATCCTTCGATATAATGCACGCTAGAGCCTTCATCGGCCAATATCAATGTTCGTTCAAACTGGCCCATATTCTCGGCATTGATTCTAAAATATGATTGTATTGGCATTTCCACATGGATTCCTTTTGGAATGTAAACAAAAGAACCACCAGACCAAACTGCTGTATTTAGGGCTGCAAATTTATTATCACTGTGTGGTACAACTTTACCAAAATATTTCTTTACAAGTTCCGGGTGTTCTCTGAGTCCGGTATCCATGTCAAGGAAAATAACACCTTGTGCTTCAAGGTCTTCACGAATTGAATGATATACTGCTTCTGAATCATATTGCGCGGTAATTCCACCAAGCCATGTGCCTTCTGCTTCTCTTAAACCCACTTTATCAAATGTGTTTTGAATATCTTCAGGAACATCTTTCCAATCATCCTTGGTTGAATCTGTGGAACGTAAGAAATATGTTATCGCTTCAAAATCAATATTATTCAAAATTTCAGGGCTGCCCCATTTTGGCATTTCTCTTTCAACGAAATGGTGATATGCTTTCACTCTAATATCTGTCATCCATTCAGGTTCGTTCTTTATCGCTGAAATATCTCTAACGATTTGCTCGGATAATCCATTGTTGAATCGGATTACTGAATTGTCTTCATCGTGAAATCCGAATTGATACTCACCAACAAGATCTCTTGCTTCATCACTCTCAGATATTACTTCATCACTCATATAATCACCTCTTATGCTTTGGCTTCAAGCCAATCATATCCTTGATCTTCCAGTTTATGTGCCAAATCCGGCCCGCCTGATTTGACTATTTTACCATCTATCATAACATGCACATAATCTGCTTTGACATGTTCTAATAGTCTTTGATAATGCGTAATTACTATGCAACCTGCCTGTGGTACAACTTGATTTATCCCTTTGGAAACAATTTTCAGTGCATCGATATCAAGTCCTGAATCAGTTTCATCAAGTATTGCCAAGGATGGTTGAAGAAGAACTAATTGAAGAATTTCTAAACGCTTCTTTTCCCCACCACTAAACCCGTCGTTAACATATCTTGACAAGAAAGAACGATCCATGTCAAGTAATGCCATTGCCGCCTTGAGTTGATTTCTGAAATCCTTTTGCTTTACCGCCTCTCCACTAACCGCTTCGATTGATTTCTTCAAAAATGTACCAACTTTTACCCCAGGTAATACAGATGGATATTGAAATGACAAGAACATACCTGCTCTTGCTCGCTCGTAGACTTCTAATTCTTCTAGTGGTTGATCGTAGTAGGTGATTTCACCACTGGTGATTTGATATGCTGGATGGCCCATCAAAACATTTGCAAGTGTCGATTTTCCGGAACCGTTTCTACCCATTATTGCGTGAACTTCACCTTTGTTAATCGTCAAGGATAAACCCTTGATGATTTCAGTTTCTTCTACACTTACATGTAGATTTGAAATCTTGAGTATCTCTTCCGACATGACTCTCACTGTTCTTGCCTCTCGTCGCCCCTTTATCAAGAAGTGTAATCAAGAACTACACAGTTGAAAACAAAAATACATCAATCTCATAGTCAAATATACCTAAATATCCCATTTTACACCCCTAAATTCAGTATTATTTTAGTGATTGAAATCGCAATGCGAGGCTTGAAATGGCAGTTGGCTGACGAAGAGATATGACCGTTGAGGATTTAGTGGCAAAATACGCTGCTGAAGCAAAAATTGCAATCCAGCAAGAAGCGTCAAAAAGAGTTGCAGAATCAACCGACCCAATTGAAGAAGCTCGTTTGCGCAATACTTCACTATTGACACTACTTGATGATGATGAATTAGTTCCTGCGATTCTGTCACGTCTGGGAGAGGTTAGAGCCGCACTTGATGGACATGGAGGAGGCATTAGCGTAAGTTCAATTGACGTGGCCACTAATCTTGACGGGAAGCCTTCAGTCGACCTAGTTTTAGATTTAACAGGAGCCTGCATTTCTTGTGGAGCGGCCCCCGCAACACTAGATGGAATCAAACATGACCTTGAATCTGATGCTGAAGTATACCGTGTCCGCTTTTCGGCTAATTTATTAGAAACCTTTGACGAATTAGGAAGAGAATTCATCCTAGCACATGGTTCAGTGACCTTCGTTTGATTTTATTCGGGGAATTAAATAATATTAAATAAATTGAAAAACGCATTAATAGTTAAATATGCAAACTAGGTATTGACAGCATGCGCGAAGTTCGAGTTGAATATGAAGGCGCAACTCTAATGAATACTGAATTTAAGGAACAGATTACTAGAATCTCTAGTATGACCTTTATGGGTGTCGTATATCGCGATTACGAGAATCAATGTCTACACCAAATGGTGGAAATTGAATTGGCAAAAGGAGTTCAAATATCTGAAATTGATGAGATTCCATACCTAAAGTTACACAAACATCTCCACATGCAACTTGTCGATGGAAGAGAGATCCATTGTGTCATTATTCGCAATAGCCATGAGACGATACATATTGGCGGAGGTGTTACCGGTGCATATGTGGTTTCTGGTTCTAAAGTTGGCCGTACAGGTAGCCTGCTAATTTTGCGAGGAACTCCTGATGGTATCACCGCAATAGTAAATGGTTTCAAAAAATGGAACCCTCGCTGTAAGATATCTGTTGTGATGCCAGTTGAGGAAAATGACAGCCTCAATGGCACTGATTTAACAGATAAACAATTGGAAGTATTCAACATCGCTTGGGAAATGGGATTCTATGAGAAGGATTCCCGTATCAAAACAGGCGAAGTCGCTGATGCCATGGGCATTGCTCGCGTCACTTTATCTGGACATTTACGCCATATTGAAGAGAAAATGGCAGTCTTATTGGCCCGCCAATTAGGTGTTTATTGAATTCGTATAAGCGAGGACTTCAAGACCGATAGACCACCGCCCAAAATTATGAGCGCTTGGCAAGAGGGGAGACGCGATGATCCTGAGCCTTGCCGAGAACAGGATGTTGGTTTGTTTGAAGTAACCAATCGCGACGGAAGGGCGCGTTTAGGACGGTTACATACCAGCCATGGTATATTAGAAACTCCAGCTCTATTACCTGTAATTAATCCAAATATTAGAACAATAGAACCTCGTGAAATGTGGGACAGATACGGTATTTCTGCCCTGATTACTAATTCATATATTATCTGGAAGCATGAACATTTGAAAGAACAAGCAATCAAAGATGGCGTTCATTCATTGATTGATTTTCCTGGAGTGATAATGACTGATTCGGGTACTTTCCAAGCCTATATTTATGGAGATGTAGAAGTTGGAGTCGAGGAAATAGTTGAATTCCAAAAAAGCATAGGTGTTGATATTGCTACAATGTTAGATGTTTTCACCAGACCTGATATGACTGAAGAAGAGGTCAAGAGTGCTGTGCTGGAAACAGATGCAAGGGCTTCAATCAGTATTGAAAGCGCTGGGGGCACAATGATAAATGGGCCAATTCAAGGCGGCTTGTTTAAAGAACTGAGAAAGTTATCTGCTCAAAAAATGGCGACACATGATTTCTCTATCCACCCAATCGGCGGTATCGTCCCAGTAATGGAACAACATATGTACAAAGATTATGCAAAAATAATGCTCTCAACTCTACCCTATTTGCCACCAAACCGTCCCGTTCATATGTTTGGTTGTGGACATCCTATGCTTTTCCCAATGTCTATCGCACTGGGTGCTGATTTGTTTGATTCAGCAGCATACGCATTATTTGCAAAGGATGGAAGACTTCTAACTCCGTGGGGTACTGAAAAATTGGTCAATCTTGTTGATTGGCCAGTCACTATGCCTTGTATTGCATATCAGTCTCCACAAGAGGTTAGGAATTTGGATCCTGCTGAACAAGTCAAGGTTCTAGCCCGTTATAATTTAGAAGTAACACTTGCAGAATTATCAAGATGTAAGCAAGCGATTAGAGATGGAACCATATGGAGGCTTGCTGAAAGACGCAGCCATCAGCATCCAGCATTGCGTGAGGCTTTTTTATGGATTACAACAAGTCCAAATAAAGCAGGATTGGCAATGGTTGACCTTGAAGAATTAGCAATAACAGATAGAGCTGCAGCAAGGGATAGAGATTCTAATAGAGGTTCTTGGGAATTCTCTTGGGATTGGATAGTTGGGGCTCAAGAATCACCTAAAAAAGGAGGCGTCTCTTGGGGAGGAGAAGACACATACTTCCGCCCTCACATCATCGAAGCAAGAAGACAACTAGCATCTCGCTGGAGAGCGCCTGAACCTGTAGGAAATGGGTCAGGTGATGTTCTAATTTTCCATGGCCGCCCAGGTCCTTGGCGAGAAAGGTGCAGTGACTTAATGACTCGACTGACCCATCATGCGGAGGGAATGGAAGTAATGATTTTGACACCTCTTGGACTATTGCCGTATAGCATGGAAGATTTGAATCCATTTTCACATGTAACTGGACCAGAATGGATTTGGCGAAGAAGGCCAGATTTATCTTGGATGCGAAGGGAATTAGAACGATTTGAATTGGGCGATAGAAGGATTATACTTTGTGATTTAGAAGGGGACGGAATACAAGCAAGATGCATGGATGCTCTTGTTGAAGCCGGCGTAATAAAATCAATCACCGATGAGGATGCCAGTGAAATACCTCTTGACCAAGAGGGTAGAATTATTGCCACCAATAAAGTACGTTGCCGACATGTTAGTGACAAAATGACAGTTCTCCTCAATGTTGAATATGGACTTGCTAGAGAATTGATGCAGGATGCTACTTTTGTGATCAATCGACATGGCAGAATAAAAAATGCAATGTCATCTTCTGGGAAACACATCGTAAGCCCAAGATTGACTGATGGTGGTATCTCATTGACCGATGATGGTGCTGTGGAATTACATAGCCACAGAAGGCGGAAATGCCCTTCTGGATTTGAGATTACACAGGCTTGGAATTACATCGGAGAAGGGCCTGCATGGGTCGTTGTGGACGATGAGGCTGAACCATTTGTTCGAAAGGGGAGGAATGTATTCCATGGATTCGTTTTGGCAACTGACCCATGGATTACACCTGGAAGAACTTGTCTTATCGTAAATAAAAAGGGTGAATTACTTGGACATGGAATTTCAAATTGTAACTCTGAAGAGTTTGCAACTTTCAAGAAGGGTATTGCGATAAAAACACGTGGCGGATTACGTGAAAACGATTGATTCAAATTCCCTATCAGTGCTACGATAAACTACTCTTAACGCGCAAGCATTGAAAGGGCGTCTTTGCCCTCACATAATTGAGGGGAACTGTTTGGAACGGGAGCGTATCATCCAAACTCAGGATTTATCAAAATTCTATGGACCTCACATGGCTCTTGAAAACCTTAATTTAGACATCAAAAAGGGAGCAACAGGCCTTCTAGGACCTAATGGTGCAGGTAAATCTACCTTTTTGAAAACAATATTGGGCCTAATACAAGCAACTTCTGGTGAAGGAACTGTTCTCGGACATGACATCAGAACGGAGGGGGCTGCGATTCGTGCAAGGATTGGATACATGCCCGAATATGATGCTTTAAACCCAGACATGGATGCAATAAATCAAGTAAGATACTCTGGTGAACTACTTGGAATGAATCCGATTATAGCATTACAAAGGGCTCATGCATCATTGCAATACGTAGGTCTTGGAGAACAAAGATACAGAGAGATTAAATCATTTTCAACCGGTATGAAACAAGCTACTAAACTAGCATGTGCAATAATCCATGACCCAGAATTAATAATCGCTGATGAACCTAGCAATGGGCTAGATTCTACTGCTCGCGAATTTATGATTGACACCTTGATCAATACTGTCAAACAAGGTGACCGTTCAGTATTGATGGCATCACATTTAATGGATGATGTTGAAAGAGTATGCGATGACATCGTACTATTGCATAAAGGAAAACTGGCAGCACAAGGACGTATTGAGGACTTGAAAGCAATTGATCGTGAAATAGAAATTCATGTTTGGGGTGGAGCATCTAAACTAGAGGCTGCAATGATTCAACGCGGAATGCGAGTTAGACGCGAGGGTCGAGTAATGAGAATCGCCCATGAATCCGAAGAGTTGACCAGTGAGATATTGCTCTGCGCATCTCAAGTAGGCGCTCAAATAAGAAGAATGCATGAGTATGAAGCATCACTCGAAGATTTATTCCTCGTAATAATGGAAAACTTAGGCTATGATGTAAAAAGTAGTGAAGACTTGTTCAGCCATCCAATCCACGCAAGAAAGGTAGATGCTCCAGGTCACATGGGTGGTGGTGCTTCATGAGCGAGGGTGAAGGAATTGAACCGCAACCTCTCCCGTCACCGCAGCCAGTGGCAATTACTCCACAACCACTGCCGCAACCACAACCAATGGCAATTGCACCTCAACTACCGATTCCACTGAGCCCACAACAAATGCAACATGTTGCAACCGAAGATATACAGATGGCGACTGCAGAAACACCTGTCACTGGCCAAGCACGAATGGATACTGCCTGGGGTTCAAGTGAAGGTGATGAAGATATTTCTGAAATGGCATCTATTGGCCAGACTGATTCTGGTGAAATATTTAAACAAAATTATGAACCATGGAGAGGGGAATTAAATCCTAGATGGATGCGTAATTGGGCAATACTACGCCATCATATTCTTGGTATCTTCAAAAAAGGTCATCGCCCATGGGGTATTCCAACAAGAATTTTCTTAGTCCTCGTATTCTTTGCATCGCTTTCGGATGCTGCACTCACTTTACTGTCATCATTAATTGGAGACGCCGAATTCCATTCGTTCTGGGGCGTAAACAGAGACAACCTCTACGGCCATGTACTCGGGTTTTTCCCGCGCAATGTGATGTATTATCCGATAGTAGCAGCACTATTGGTTGGCGGAGTTATTTCTGAAGACCGTCTTCATGGAACTTCTGCACTCTACTTCTCAAGGCCGATTAATCGGTTTGATTATGTTGGAATGAAGTATGCATCTGTTGCATTTATCCAAGCCATAATCATCATATTCACTCTCTTTTTGTACTATCTTACCGAGATAATGGCCTTTGGTCGAGGCTGGGCATGGATTGTTGATACATTTCCAATTTTCCTCGGCGCCTTGATGGGTGGTGTTCTGCTAATCATAACCTATACGAGCATAGGATTGGCTCTTTCCAGTGTGTCCAAGGGCAAATTCTTCCCAGGAATTGGACTACTAGCCATTATTTTGGGAACTAAAACATTAGCAATAATTGTAAAGAATTTATTTGATAGAGAGATACTATACCTACTATCACCATACGATTGTTTGGCTCATGTTGGCCAAACATTAGTGAAGACTCAACCGACCTATGACCAGTATTCTTGGACTTGGTCACTAGCTTCGCTAATTGTAATGAATGCAATCGCATTGTATGTATTGAGTAGTCGAGTTTCATCCATGGAGGTGACTAGAGAATGATGCCGGATCTTCAACAGGTCGGAGAAGGGCAAACTCAACAATGGGCGCCGAATATTGCCGCCCCTGTAGTGTTGCTTGAAAATGTCTCCAAAACATATGGGAAGATTCACGCATTATCTGAAATCACTTTAGCATTATCCGGTGGAGTGACCGGAATCTTGGGGTCGAATGGTGCTGGTAAATCGACACTATTCAATCTGCTAATGGGCAAATTAAAGCCTTCAAGTGGAAGTGTGAAACTATTCGGTACAAATCCATGGAAGAACCCTGCTCCATATGCAAGAGTAGGTTTCGTTCCAGAGCATGAGAAAATGCATGATTGGATGACTGCCCATGGATTTGTATCATTATTTGCTAGATTGAACGGATTGACAAGAGAAGAAGCGAAAGCAGAAGCCGACAGAGTGCTAAACTTTGTTGGATTAACCGATGTTGCACATAAGCAACTCGGGCGCTATTCAAAAGGAATGCGGCAGAGGGTAAAGATTGCCCATGCACTAGTAAATGACCCGGAG
>Ga0308013_10001708_pt1 | contig 10659 bp, 7 predicted proteins | sample Neamet181_FD_203131 | JGI IMG/M metagenome (GOLD analysis project Ga0308013, IMG submission 203131) | Marine microbial communities from water near the shore, Antarctic Ocean - #181 | ecosystem: Environmental > Aquatic > Marine > Unclassified | place: Southern Ocean | collected 2014-07-25
TTCTATCTCTTTTTCTCTAGCGTCCATTTTAATTTATACTTTCTAATTTGTTGCTTATAAGATCTTTTAAATTTTTTTTCTCAAAAAAATTATTGATGTGTATTTCAAGTTCATCCCACAAATTGTGGGTAATACATTTTGATGTTTTGCTATTACATCCTTTTTTTGACTCTTTTTTACACTGAACAGTTTTAACTTCTTCATCTACAGCATTAAGTATATTTGCTAGTTTAATTTGAGCAGGATCTTTGTTTAAAATGTACCCACCATTAGTGCCTCTGGTGCTTTTCACTATGTTGTGTTTTTTTAGTTTTGAAAATATTTGTTCTAAAAAATCTAATGATATGCCCTGCCTTAATGATATATCCCTTAAAGATACAGGATCTACGCTGTTGAAATTAGCTAAATCAGCTAAAGCCATTACTGCATATCTGCCTTTTGATGTTAATTTCATTTTCTTGATATTAAGTTATTATTTACCCTTTAAACTATGGGTTTTTATACAAACTTGACTAAATTAGTCAAGTATAGATTACATAAAAAAGTTAACATATTGTCGCTCACTTATGATAGATGTAACTTTTTTTTGAGAATAATAATCAATATCATTTATGGATAACAAAATAGTAGAAGTTTTTATACCTGGACCTGCCGGAAGAATGGAAGCCAAGTATTACAAAAGTGAAAAAATTACATCACCAATAGCATTAGTATTACAACCTCATCCTCAATATGGAGGAACAATGAATAATAAAGTTGTGGTTGATACATTTCATACTTTTATGGAAAATGGATTTTCTGTATGCAGAGTAAACTTTAGAGGTGTTGGGAAAAGTGATGGTGAATTTGATAATGGTCAAGGTGAACTAGCTGATGCAGCTGCAGCACTAGATTGGTTAGAACGTGAAAATTTTGACAATTCACAATGCTGGGTTTCAGGATTTTCTTTTGGATCACTAATAGCAATGCAACTATTAATGAGAAGACCAGAAATAAATAGATTTATTGCAATATCACCACAACCAAACGTATATGACTTTTCATTTTTATCTCCATGCCCTACTTCAGGTTTAATGATTTATGGGAAAAAAGATGAATTAGTTCCTCTAGAACATATTACAGATTTGGATAAAAGATTGAGTGCACAAAAAGGTATTAAAGTTGACTTTCAAGCTATAAATGATGCCAATCATTTTTTTACTAAAACAGAAGATGTGTTGGTAAAAAGCTTGGATAAATATATCAAAAAAGAATCTGCTTTATTTTAATCTTAATAGTTTTTAACTAAAATTCCACCTACACAAGATTCTTTTACACCCGTAGTATTAGGATATGAAATTTTTTTCTTAAGTGCAGATCTGATTGCAAGATAAGCAAAAGCCTGTGACTCAATGAAATCTCCATCAATTTTATAATCATCAATTATTTTTAAAGAAATATTTTTTGGTAATCTTTTTCTTATACTATCCATTAACGATAAATTTTTTCTTCCTCCACCACAAACTATTATTAATAACTTTTCATTTTCTTTAGTTTTGATTGATTTTAAAATTGATTGATGAATTATTATTGCAGCAAAATCTACTAATGTTGATAGGCCATCCTCATATGAGAGACCTTTAACAAAACTTAAATCAAAATCCTTTATATCAAATGAAAGTTTTTTTTGATTGCTTATATTGTCAAAATTATCAATTGCTTGATTTAGAATGACTTCACTTGTTTTTCCGGTGTTTGAAGCTTTTCCATTTTCATCATATTTCATTTGTGTGTGTCTTCTAACCCATTCGTCTAAGAGACAATTACCTGGACCTACATCAAAACTTATTAAGTCTTCATTATTCATTGAGACAACAATAGTGATATTTGCAATACCTCCTATGTTTAAAACACAAGCGGGTTTCTCAATTTGATTCTGGTTTACAAGTAAGTTATGAAAGATTGGGGCTAATGGTGCTCCTTGACCCCCATTAAGAATGTCATTTTCTCTAAAGTTATAAACTACTTCTTTTTTTAAAAGACTTGATAATAAATTACCGTCTCCAATTTGTTTTGATATTTTTTCCTGAGCATTATGAAAAATTGTTTGACCATGAAAACCAACTAAATCCACATCTATTCCAACGTTCTTTATAATTTCTTTACTAATTTTGGCATGAAATAATGTAATTTTTCTCTCAAGTTCGCTAATTTGATATGAATTAATTGTCAGATCTTTGGTTGAATTTATTTTATCCCTTAGATTTAGTAAGTCTGAATAAATTACCTCATCATACTCAAAATATTTATCAAGTATAGGTTCATAGTTATTTTCACCGTCAGACCTAATAACTGATGCATCAACCCCGTCCATAGATGTGCCGCTCATTAACCCTAAAGAAGTATAAAATTTTTCCATTCTTATTTTTTAAGTAAATATTGTATATTCTAGATAGCATATTTATGAATAAATTTTTAAAAGAATTTAAAGATCGAGGTTTCTTTTACCAGTGTACTGGAGAAGAAAACCTGTCTCAATTATTAGATAAAGAAAAAATCAGAGCTTACATAGGTTTTGATTGTACGGCTGAAAGTCTTCATGTTGGTAGTTTGCTTCAAATTATGTGTCTTAGATTGTTACAAAAACATGGTCACCAACCAATAGTTTTATTGGGAGGTGGTACCACTAGAATAGGTGACCCATCTGGTAAAGATAAAACTAGAAAAATTTTATCTGAAGAAGAAATTGAAAAGAATATAAATAATATTGAAAAAATTCTAAAAAATTTTTTAGATGATAAAGACCCAAAAACAAAACCTATATTTGTTAATAATTATACTTGGCTTAAAAATTTAAATTATATTTCTTTTCTAAGAGATGTGGGAAAACATTTTACAATCAATAAAATGTTAAGTTTTGATAGTGTTAAAATTAGATTAGAAAGAGAACAGTCATTAAGCTATATGGAATTTAACTATATGATTTTGCAAGCTTATGATTTTTTAGAATTAAATAAAAAAGAAAACTGTATGCTTCAAATTGGTGGCTCAGATCAATGGGGTAATATTGTTAATGGAGTTGATCTTATAAAGAGATATTCAAACAATCATGTTTATGGTTTAACGACACCTCTTATTACATTGGCATCAGGCGCAAAGATGGGCAAAACTGAATCTGGTGCTGTTTGGCTAGATAAAAAATTTCTTTCAGCATATGACTACTGGCAATTTTGGAGAAATATTGATGATCGAGATGTCTTAAAGTTTTTAAAAATTTTTACAGATATTAATGTTGATGAAATTGAAAAAATTAAAAATGATAATATTAATGAACTAAAAATTTTACTTGCAAATAAAGCTACATCTATGTTGCATGGTGAAGATGAAGCAAGTAAATGTCAAGAAACAGCAAAACAAACATTTTCTGAAAATTCATTAGGTGATAACCTGCCAACGATTCAAATTAACAAACAAATGTTAGACGATAAAATGAGTATTCTAGATTTAGTAATTTTATCTAAGTTAGAAAGCTCGAAAAGCGAAATTCGGAGATTAATTAAAGGAAATGGAATTAAAGTAAATAGTCAGGCTATTTCTGATGAAAAGTTTTTAATTACTGAAGATTTATTTAAAGATAGTTTAATTAAACTTTCTCTTGGTAAAAAAAAACATATTAAGGTTGAATTAATTTAGTTCTTTTTAATTTTTTCTAGCGTTCTTGTTATAAATCTTGGTGTTAAAGTTTTAATTGGATTAACCGTTGTAGATAAGTTCTTTGGAGGTCCTTTTATTTTAAAACTTACCCCAAAAACACCTTCACCCGTTTTATCACCTATCAATATTTTACCTAGTAATGGAATTGAAGCTATAGATCTATTTATAGTTGTTGCAGGAACCAATGTTCCTCTCAAGCTAACCAATTTTTTGGATGAAATATAACCATCCATTAATATAGAGATAGCAGGTCCGATTGCATACATTTCCTCAATTGTAGTAAGACCTTTTTGACTAGAATATATCATTTCAAAATCAGTGAACCTTATTCCCTCACCAGTTAAAAGATCTGCAATTCCTTGAAGCGATGCTAGGCTTAAAAGCTTAGCAAAAACAGGTACTTCTTTAACTTTAAAATTATCAATAATTAATACAGAATTAGAAACACCATCTTTTTTTATAGAATTAAAATTTAAATAACCTTCCTCGAATCCTTTTATAAAATCATATCTTTTAATCAAAGGTTTTGGGTAGTTTGAAAAGAATTTTGTAATAGTTTCTTTTTGCTTATTAGTTTCAATGGATAAATTCATTTTTTTATTATTAGAAAAAGTAGACTCTAGGTTCAATTTATCTAATTTATTTTCTTTAAAAGAAAAATTTCCAAATAAATTTTTTGTATAATCATTTTTATTTATAAAGGTTGTATCTATTTTAATATCAAATTTAGAATTAAAATTTTCAAAAATTGTAGAACCTTCATCATCGTTCATACTGTTGTTAATGAGCTGAGTTGCGTCAAAACTTTTGCCCTTTATGGAAAAATTAGATTTAGTTCTCTTTAATTCTATTTTATTAATAAGGTTATTTTTATTTCTATAATCAAGCTTGACGTAATCAAAATCTTTAATTTTAAGGTTTTTGCTAAATAATAAATCTTTAATTAAAATTTGATTATTTTTTTCTGTTATAGAAATAGTTTGAAGTATTAATTCTTCATTTTTTTTGTAAATACCTTTTAATAAAATATCTGAACTATCTCCTTTTTTCTTTTTATAATCTAAAAAATTTATTATTAATGGGTTGTTTTTAATATTAAGCTTTGTATCAAATGCTATTTTTCCATCATTATTAATAATATTGTAGGATAATTTTTCTAACTCATCTCCAATATAGATATCCCCCTCTCCTTTAATATCCAATATATCTTTTGTTAATTTAATTTTAATCTTATGATCTTCAAGTTTAACTTGCTTGGTATAATTGGGTAAAAAAGGTTTTAAATTAAGAGGATTTTTAACTATTTCTAAATTTTCTAAGTTTAAGTTTGTTTCAATTTTTAAATCATTTAATTTAAAATTTTTATTTAAGTTAAAAGAAAAAGTATTTATAGATTTGAAATCAATTTTTTCTATCTCAATAGTATTCAGTAAATTACCAAGTATAGGCTTTAATTTATTAATATCAAAATTCTGCTGATCACTTATTACTTTTCCATCAACAAAAAATATATTTTTCTTTTCCTCAATTTGAATTAAGGGTGATTTTAATCTTATATTATTAAGGTCTGTTTCTACTTTTCTTAATGTTAGTTGATTTTTGCTTATATCAAATAAAAGATTTAAGTTTTCAATTTCCACTTGGTTAAAAATATTAAATTTTGCTTCTTTAACAGCCCCATTTATTTGATAATCATTTTTAATTTCTCCATCTAATTCAAATGTAAGATCTATATTTGCAGAAATTAATCCTTCTTTAGTTATGCTCTCTAAAACAAAAAGTTGTGGCGATCCTTTAATTGTTCTTATTAATGAGATTAGATCTTTAATTTGAATTTCTTTTGTAGAAATTTTTAAATCATCAATAGAAAATCGATTATTTATAAAGGATCTTAATGATATATTGGTAGTAATATCACTTAAATTTAAACTTTTATCCCCCAACAATATTTTAGGATTTTTTGATGATATATTGATACTGAAATCTAGTGGATCTAATAAATAATTAACCTCATTTAATGAAAGGTCTATTCTTTTATTAATCTTTGAAACATTTTTTTTGATTTCATTATTAAACTTTTCAGTTTTTATTCCATATATACTTAAGTAAATAACAATAATAGCTAAGGTTATTATTAATATTGTAAGAATTTTAATTATTCTTTTCATTATTTTACTTTATATAATGAACTTTCTAAAAAATCATCAATCTCACCATCTAAGATTTTATCAGGGTTTGAGCTTTCAAAGTTAGTTCTATTATCTTTTACCATTCTGTATGGGTGAAGTACATAGGATCTAATTTGATGACCCCAACCAATTTCTGACTTAGAAGACTCTATCGTTTGGCTTTCTTTTTCTTTCTTTTTTAACTCAAAATCATAAAGTCTTGCTTTAAGCATATTCATACAGGTGTCTTTATTTTTATGTTGTGATCTTTCATTTTGACATTGGACAACAATTTTAGAAGGTAAGTGAGTAATTCTTACCGCACTGTCAGTGGTATTTACATGCTGTCCTCCTGCACCACTTGATCTATATGTGTCAATACGTAAATCTTTCTCATTTATCTCAATTTCAATATTTTCGTCTACTACTGGGTAAATCCAAATACTAGCAAAACTAGTATGACGTCTAGCACCAGAATCAAAGGGTGATATTCTAACCAACCTATGAATTCCAGACTCAGCTTTTAACCATCCATAAACATAATCACCCTCAATTTTAATTGTTGATGATTTTATGCCAGCTTCATCTCCCTTGTGTTCGCTAATTAATTCTGATTTAAAACTCTTAATATCTGACCATTTTAGATACATTCTTCTTAGCATTTCTGCCCAATCCTGGCTCTCTGTTCCACCAGCACCAGCATGAATTTCTATATAGCAATCTAAACTGTCAGTTTCATTTGATAAAAAACATTTAGTTTCATTTTTTTTAGCTAATTTTTTGAGATTTTTGATGCTCTCTAGAACTTCATTTACTACAGATTGATTTTTTTCTTCTAAAGCAAGTTCATTTAATTCATCTAGGTCAATTATTGATTTAGATGAATTTTCATATGAATTTATTAATTCTTCATATAATTTTTTTTCTTTAATAACTTTTTGTGAATTTGATTTGTCTTGCCAGAAATTAGATTCTAGTATTTTTTGATTATTCTTTTCTAATTTTTTATGAATACTATGTGTTTCAAAGGTACTCCTTAACTCTTTGATTGATTTTCTCTATTTCAGATTTGTAATTTAAATATTCATTATCCATTAATAGAACCTTAATATATTATTATTTTTTAATCTATTATTAATATCTTGATTCAATAAACTTTCCACTTTTACATCTTTATAGGCTTCAATAATTGTTCTTCTTGTTCCAATTTCAGCTTTTTTTCCTGTAACAGGATCAATAACTTTCATTAAAATATTTTTTGCAACTTTAAATGGTCTTGCATCTTCTTTCTTCACAGCTTTTTTAACAAAGCTTTTAAAAATTGGTAATGCTGTTTTTGCCCCTGTTTCATATCTTCCAAGTGATTTTGGATTATCTGAACCCACATAAACTCCTATTGTCAATTTTGAGGTAAAGCCAACAAACCAAGTATCTGTATTTCCATTCGTTGTTCCTGTTTTACCAGCTAAGTCTAAATTTAAATCTTTTAAATTTTTTCCTGTTCCATTTTGAACGGTTCCCTCTAATATCGAGGTCATTTGATATGCCGTTTCTGGAGAAAATATTTGCTCAAACTTGTCTTCTATATTTGGATAATTGTCACTTAAGTGAGATATTTGATCACAATTTATACACTCTCTCTTTTCATTATTAAATATTGTATTACCTTCACTATCTTGAATTCTATCAATCATTATTGGTTTAACTAGTTTTCCCCCATTAACAAATGAAGAGTATGCGGATGTTAATTTTAACAAAGTTGTCTCAGCAGAACCTAATGAAATTGATAGGAGCTCACTAGGATTTTCATATATTCCAAGTTTTTTTGAAAAATTAACAATTTTTTTAACTCCAAGATCTTGTGCAATTCTAACTGTCATCAAGTTTCTAGATTTTTCTAATCCCATTCTCAGTGTTGATGGTCCATAAAATTTTTTTCCATAGTTTTCTGGTTTCCACATTTTTAAATCAGTTCCTTGTTCTAAAACTAATGGTGCATCTAAAATTAAAGTTGATGGTGTGTATCCATTCTCAAGAGCTAAAGCATAAATAAAAGGTTTGAAAGCAGAACCTGGCTGTCTTAGTGCCTGCGTTGCTCTGTTAAATTCACTTTTTTTAAAACTAAATCCACCACTTAAAGCTAACACCCTTCCAGTAAACGGATCCATAACAACAATTCCTCCATTAACCACTGGCAACTGTCTTAAGGCAAATATGTTTTTGTTAATATTTTCAACATAAATAACATCTCCAATTTTTAATATTTCTTTAAAATCTTTTTTGATCCATGAGATATTTTCATATTTAATAGTTCCTTTTTTTTCATATTCTGTTTCAATTTCTATTGAAAATTTATCAATCTTTTTGACTATTGCTAAGTCCCAGTTAATTGATTTTTCTAACTTAAATTTATCTACTTTTTTATTCCATTTTTCTAATTTTTTAATATTAGTCAATGCTCCACGCCAACCTTTTCTTTTATCATATTCAATGAGACCCTGCCTCAATGACTCTGTTGCGATTTTTTGTAAATGAAGATTAATAGGTGTGCTTATATTTAATCCTTGCTTATAAACTTTATCAAATCCTAACTTTTCAACAACATCTTTTCTAATATCTTCAACATAATAACTTGTATCTTTTGTAAAAACTTTTTTTCTTTTTTTTAGTATAATTTTTTTTGACAAAAGTTCTTCTTGATTTTTTTTATCTATATAATTATTTTCAAATAAATTATTTATAACTAAATCTCTTCTAAATTTTGCAAGTTCAATATTTTTATAAGGATTATATCTACTTGGGGCCTTTGGTAGAGCCGCTAATAAAGCTGCCTCTTCATAATTTAATTCACTAATTGATTTGTCAAAATATTCTAAGCTAGCTGATGCAACACCATAAGTACCTTCACCAAGATATATTTGATTTAAGTATAGTTCTAATATTCTTTCTTTTGAAAGAGCCCTTTCTATTCTAAAAGCAAGAATTGCCTCTTTAATTTTTCTATTTAAACTTACTTCATTTGTTAATAAAAAATTTTTTGCTACTTGTTGGGTTATAGTTGATGCACCCTCTAGTCTTCTTGATGCAATTACATTGGAAATATTATTAATTATTGCTCTTAATACTCCTTTGGCATCTACACCAGGGTGTGAATAGAAATTTTTATCTTCTGCAGATAAGAAAGAGTTAATCACTTTTTCTGATATTGATTTATAGGGTACAAATATTCGTTTTTCTGATGAAAAATCATTCACTAACTCGCCGTCACCTGAATAAACTTTACTAGAAACTGATGGTTTATAATTTTTAAGGAATTTATAATCTGGTAAATTGTTAGAAAAAGCCCACAAAACAGCTAATATTGAAAATGCAGATAATAGACCAATACTTAAAACTAATATAAATATATTTTTAATTATTCGATGCATTTTAGTTTAATATATATAAGAATTTGGTAATGTTAAGGCACCAGAATTCAAACAAAATTTAAAATTATTTAAATATAAAATGAAACAATTAATCAAAAATATATGGAAAAAAATTTATACATTGATGCTTCGCATCCAAATGAAACAAGAGTTGTACTTAAGTCAGGTGAAAGCATTGAAGACTACGAGTACGAAGGCTTAAAAAACAATTTAATCAAAAATAACATATACCTTGGTAAGGTAAGCCGTGTAGAGCCATCTTTGCAAGCTGCATTTATTGATTTTGGTAGAGATAGACATGGCTTCTTATCTTTTAATGATATTCAATCAGACTATTATCAAATACCTCAGAGTGATTTAGCAAAAATAAAGGAAGAAGAAGAGAGAGCTAGAGAAGAACTTCTAAAAGAAAGTGAACTGGAAGAACAAAAAAATATTAACGAAGGTAATCTTGATGTTAATGATCCAGTTGAGGTAAAACCTGAATCTGAATTAGAGAGTGATGACCAGATAACAGAAGAGGGTGATACTCCAGTTGTTGAAGGTGTTCAAGTTAATGAAAACAAAGAACAATCTTCACCTGTATCATTTGGTAAAAGACCTGAAGTAAGATTTAGATCTAAAAGATATAAGATTCAAGAAGTTATAAAACCTAACCAGGTAATTTTAATACAAGTATTAAAAGATGAAAGAGGGCAAAAAGGTGCAGCACTAAGTACTTTTATTTCTATAGCCGGTAAATATATTGTCCTAATGCCAAATACACCAAAAGGTGGAGGCATATCTCGTAAAATTTTTAACCCAGGAGAAAGAAAAAAAATCAGAACTATCTTAAACGATATAACCATTCCAAAAGAAATGGGACTTATTGTAAGAACTGCAGGATCAAACAAAACAAAAAATGATATAGATCATGATCTTCAAGCTTTGATTAAAACCTGGAATGAAATTAAAGATAATGCATTAAATTCTATAGCTCCATCATTAATCCATCAAGAAAGTGACATTATAAAAAGAACTTTGAGAGATATGTATGATGAAGATACAAACAGTATCATCATTGAAGGTAATGAAGGTTACAAAAAAGCACAAAATTTTATGAAGTTAATGATGCCCTCTCATGTAAAAAAAATAAAAAAATATAGAGAAAAAGTTCCTTTATTTTTCAAAGAAAACATTGAAGAAAAATTAAATCAAATTTATGACTCAGAAATAAAACTAAAATCAGGTGGTTACCTGGTTGTAAATCCAACCGAAGCATTAGTTTCAATTGATATAAACTCAGGTAGCTCTATTAAACAAAAAAATGTTGAGAGTACCGCTTTAGACACTAATCTTGAGGCAGCAGAGGAGATATCTCGACAAATAAA
>Ga0308013_10001714_pt1 | contig 10648 bp, 9 predicted proteins | sample Neamet181_FD_203131 | JGI IMG/M metagenome (GOLD analysis project Ga0308013, IMG submission 203131) | Marine microbial communities from water near the shore, Antarctic Ocean - #181 | ecosystem: Environmental > Aquatic > Marine > Unclassified | place: Southern Ocean | collected 2014-07-25
ACCTTATCTAGAAGGTGTGGGTGAGGTGTCTATTTTTTGTGGATCAATTATTGGAGCGTGTCTAGGATTTTTGTGGTTTAATGCACCACCTGCTAAAATATTTATGGGTGACACAGGGTCTTTAGCGCTCGGAGGATCATTAGGTGCAATTGGAATAATTACCAAACATGAAATAGTTTTGGCAATAACAGGTGGCTTATTTGTTTTAGAGGCTATTTCTGTTATTGTACAAGTAATATCTTTTAAACTTACAGGAAAGAGAGTTTTTAGAATGGCTCCTATCCATCATCATTTTGAGAAAAAGGGTTGGTCAGAGTCTACTGTTGTAATTAGATTTTGGATCATTGCAATAATTCTTGCAATGATTGGTTTGGCGACATTGAAACTTAGATAATGTTAAATAATCTAAATATTTTCTATAACAAGAAAATTTTAATTTACGGCTTGGGAAAAAGTGGCTCATCAGCCTTTAAATTTTTGAAGAAAGACAATGAAATCACCACATGTGATGATAAATTAAAAAATGATATTAAAAAAATTACAAAGATTAAATTTGATTATATAATAATTAGCCCAGGAATAGATATTAGTAAATGTAAATTAAATAAATTTTTAAAAAAAAATGACAAAAAAATTTATACAGACTTAGATATTTTTTATAGCCATTATAAGAAAAATAATAAGATAACAATCACCGGAACTAATGGTAAATCGACTACTGCTAAAATTTTATACGAAGCATTAAAAGATCAGAAAGTAGATGCCAGACTAGTAGGAAATATTGGTAATCCAGTACTTTTAGAGAAAAAAATAACAAATAAGACAGTTTTTGTAATAGAAGCATCATCATATCAATTAGAATACAGCAAATTATTCAAATCAAATATATCGCTAATTTTAAATATATCACCAGATCATCTTGAAAGACATAAGACTATAAATAAATACGTAAGTGCTAAATTTAAACTAATAAAAAACCAAACCAAAAAAGATTTAGCTATTTTAAATACTAAAAATTTTTACATTAAGAAGGAACTAGAGTCTAAAAATTTTTCATCAAAGATAATAAAAATTGAAAAAGATATAGATAATATTTTTTTAAAAAAATTAGATAATCAATATTTTAATACAGATGGGAACATAGAAAACTTAAAATTTATCTTAGAGGTTGCTAAAATATTAAAGCTAGACCAAAATATTTTGATCAAAACACTAAAAAAATTTAAAGGTTTAAAATATAGACAAGAAATAATTTTTCAGTCAAAAAAATTAACAGTTATTAACAACTCAAAAGCTACAACTTTTTCCTCATCAACAAGTTTATTAAAATCTGTAACTAATGCTTACTGGATAGTCGGTGGTCAAGCTAAAAAAGGTGATAAACTATTATTATCTAAAAAAGATTGTAAAAATATAAAAGCATATGTTTTTGGAAATAATAAATTTTTTTTTATAAATAAACTGAAAAAATTAATGAATTATGAGTATTTTTTAGATTTAAAAAGCTTAGTCAAAAAATTATCATTAGAGATTAAAGTAGATAAAAATATAACTCATAAAACAATTTTGTTTAGTCCGTCAGCAGCTTCATTTGATAATTTTAAAAATTTTGAGAAGCGTGGAGAATATTTTAATCTACTTATCAAAAAATATATAAATGCCTAATTTTAATTCGATATATAAATTTTATTATGAATGGTGGAAAAATATTGATAAAACACTTTTTTTACTAATAATATTTTTATTTGTTTTGGGGTTATTTTTCTCTCTGGTATCAACTTCCTTGATAGCCTCAGATAAATTAGATACCAATAACTATTTTTTCTTCTTCAAGCACTTCGTTTATATTTCCATAGGTATGATTGTTTTAATATTTTTTTCATCCTTAACAATAGAAAATCTCTTTAAAATTTCTTTTTATCTTTTTTTTATATCCTTTTTTATTTTATTTTTAGTACCAATACTAGGTACAGAAATAAAAGGATCTAAAAGATGGCTTAATATTTTTTTTCTCCCACGATTTCAGCCAATAGAACTAGTTAAACCATTTATAATTATTTTTATTGCTTCAATTTTGTGCAGTGAAAAAAGTTTTAATATTTATTTTAAATATTTATTAACATTCATAGCTATTGTGCCCACATGCTTTCTGTTAATGATGCAGCCTGATATTGGGCAAACATTACTTATTTTTTTAGTGTGGGCTACTTTAGTTTTTATTTCAGGAATAAGTTTACCAGTAATTTTAACATTTTTTAGTTTTTCATTATTATCTTTAGTTTATATGGTTTTTTTTATCCCTAAATTTTATTACATAAAAAATAGGATTTTATCTTTTTTTAATCCAAATGATGGAACACATAATTTTCAATCTGATAAAGCAATAGATGCCATTAGTAGCGGTGGCTTCTTTGGAAAGGGAATTGGTGAAGGTACTTTAAAAAATAGAGTACCAGAAGCTCATACAGATTATATTATTTCTGTCATTTCAGAGGAATTTGGAGTTATGGCAATTGTACTATTATTAATTGTATTTTTATTTTTTATCTATGTAGTCTTCAAAAAAATATATCTAGAAAAAAATGAAAAAATTAAATTAGTTTTAACTGGAACCACGAGCTTAATTATTTTTCAGGCATTGATACATATTGGAGTTAATATTAGATTGTTTCCTACAACCGGCATGACTTTACCTTTTTTAAGTTATGGGGGCTCATCAATTATAGGCGTATCAGTATTATCTGGCATAATATTAAATTTAACTAAAAGAAAAATCAATTAAATGTCACACAGAATTTTAATTAGTACGGGTGGATCAGGAGGTCATGTTGTCCCAGCAACAATACTGTATGACCATCTGAAAGATAAATTCCATGTTTCTATATCAACAGACAATAGAGGTAAGAAGTTTTTAGATAGAAATAAATATAATCTAGAAATTTTTGATGTAAATCCAATGTCAAAAAATATTTTTTTATTACCCTTTCAATTTTTATCGTTGATTTATTTAGTTATAAAATCTATTTTTTTTTTAAGAAAAAGAAGAGTGAATGTAATAATTTCAACAGGTGGCTACATGTCTCTACCCTTGTGCTTAGCGTCAAAACTTTTAAATATTAAACTTTTTTTATTTGAACCAAATATGGTTTTAGGAAGGTCAAATAAATTTTTTATTAGGTTTTGTGAAAAAATTTTCTGTTATTCGGACAAAATCATAAACCTTCCAAATAAATATACTAACAAGATCAGTGTAATTCCAGCATTACTAAGAAAAAGATTTTATGATACTAAAAAAGCTAAAGATATTGATCAGTATATTAATTTATTGATAATAGGAGGGAGTCAGGGAGCAAAGATATTTGATACGTTGATTAAAACCCCAATAATTGAATTATCAAAAAGACATAATATAAAAATCTACCAACAAACTAATTTAGTTAATTTTGAAAATTTAAAAACCTTTTATAAAAATAATAATATAGATTGTAAATTATTTGACTATAATGAAGATATTTCAAACATTATGAGTAAAGCTAATATATGTCTTACTAGAGCAGGCGCCTCAACATTGGCAGAGTTAGTTTTTTTAAATTTACCTTGTGTAGCAATACCATTGCCTACCTCAAAAGATAATCATCAATTTGAAAATGCTTTTTTTTATAACAAAATCGGCTGTATTTGGATTTTAAATGAAAATGAAATTGATGATGAAACTATGAAAAATAAACTAATTGATATCATAGATGACAAAGATCAATATTTAGCTAAAAAAATTAATATGAAAAATTTTAGCTATCAAAATACCTGGAATAATATAAATCAGAAAATTATATCTGTTATTAATGAAAATAGAATTAGCAAAAACTGAAATTATACATTTTGTTGGAATAGGTGGAATTGGCATGAGTGGTCTTGCGCTTATAATGAAAAGAATGGGTTTTAATGTTCAGGGTAGCGATTTGATTACTAACAAGAGTATTGAAAGATTAAAGAAAGATAAAATTAAAGTAATTATTAAGCAAAATAAAAAAAACATAACGAATGCCACTATTGTGGTTATTTCATCTGCTATTAAAAAAAATAACCCAGAGTTAATAGAGGCTAGAAAAAAACAACTTCCAATTTACAAACGTGGCGAAATGTTGGCCAATATAGTGTCCTTGACTAAAAATATTGTTGTGACGGGATCTCATGGTAAAACTACCACAACATCATTGTTGGCAGCAATATTTTCAAAAACTAAATTAGATCCAACTATTATAAATGGTGGAGTTCTTAATGCAATTAAAAGTACAGCAAAGCTTGGAAAAAGTGACTGGTGCATATTGGAAGCGGATGAATCTGACGGTAGCTTTATTCATGTGCCACCAACCTATTCTATTGTGACAAATATAGATCGTGAACATATGGATTATTACAAGTCAATGAATGATCTTAAAAATTTATTTGTAGAATTTATTAACAAAGTTCCATCTTTTGGAAAATCATTTATTTGTATTGATGATAAAAATAATAAAAATTTAATAAAAAAAATAAAAATTAAAAATTATTATACGTACGGAGTAAATTCAAAATCACAGTTTTGTATTAAAAATATTAAACAAGAAAAATATTTTTCAGAGTTTGACCTTGTAATTAATTTACCAGGAAAAAAAATTACAGCTATTAATAAAATTAATATTCCCCTTCTTGGGATTCATAATATTTTAAATTCGACAGCAGCTATTGCGGTAGCATTAACTATTGGAATTTCTAAAGATATTATTAAAAGTGGGTTGAAAGAATTTAAAGGAGTTCAAAGAAGGTTTAACAAAATTTTTACACATAGAGAGACCAGCTTTTATGATGACTATGCACACCATCCGACAGAAATTAAAGAAGTTTTAAGTGGAGTGAGGGCTGCTTATAAAAAAGAGGAAATTATATGTGTGTTTCAGCCTCATAGAATATCCAGGTTAAAAGATCTGAAGAGAGAATTTAGTTTATCATTTAACAAGGCAGATACTGTAATTTTATGTCCAATTTATACAGCAGGTGAAAAAATAAAATTAGGATTTGATTACAGCAGTTTTGCAAAAGAAATCATTAAAAACTCAAACATCAAACTATTTATGGTTAATAACCAATATGAATTAGCAAAGTTAATAAAAAACACTATCTATGGAAAAAAAATAGTTGTTGGCATGGGTGCAGGTACTATTTCGGCATGGATGAGGGAGTTGCCAAGCTTATTATAATGCCATCAGAAGAATTAATAAAATTTTCAAATGAAATTAGTAGTAAAATTTATTTTGATTATGATTTAAAAAAGAGTAATTGGTTTAATATTGGTGGTAAAACTAAAATTTACTTTAAACCTGATAATTTACCGGACTTGATATTGTTTTTAAAAAGATTTGGAAATAGTGAGAAAATTCATATTTTGGGGGCAGGATCAAATACGCTCATAAGTGACAAAAGATTTGATGGTGCAGTTATTAAATTAGGTAAAAATTTTTCTAACATTTCAATATTACCAAACGGTTTGATAGTTGCGGGTAGTGCTTGTCTTGATAAAAAATTATCTGATTTTGCTTTAGAAAATGAAGTGGGAAATTTTGAATTCCTAGCATGTATACCTGGAACCATTGGCGGTGGGCTAAAGATGAATGCAGGATGTTTCAATAGAGAATTTAAGGACATACTAATCTCAATACAAGCAATTGATAAAGAAGGTAGAGTTTTAACAATACCAGCAAATAAAGTTATTTTTAAATATAGAAATAATGATTTACCTAATGATATAATATTTTTAAGCGCCTCTTTTAAAGGTGAAAAAAAAGATAAAGATAAAATTAAAAAAGAAGTTTTTGAATTAAAAAATAAAAAAAATAGCACTCAGCCAACAAAAATTAAAACAAGTGGTAGCACTTTTAAAAATCCAATTAATCAATCTGATAAAAAAGTTTGGCAATTAATAAAAGAATCGGTACCATTAGACACAAGTTTTGGAGATGCTTGCATCTCAGATAAACACTGTAATTTTTTTGTTAACAAAAATAATGCTAGTTTTGATGATATGAATAAACTGATAGAATTTGTGCAAGATGCAGTTCAAAAAAAAACAGGCATTATTTTAGAAAAAGAAATTAAGATATTGAAATAATTATGAAAAAAAAAATTTTAATACTTTGTGGAGGAATATCTAAAGAACGTTTAATAAGCCTTGATACAGGAAAACAAGTAGCCAAAGAATTAAAAAAAAATAAATATAACGTTATAACTTGTGAGCCGGATCATACTTTACTTAAAAATATAGAAATATTTAAACCAGATATAATTTTTAATGCTTTGCATGGGCAGTTTGGAGAGGATGGTTATATTCAAACAATTTTAGAAACTCAAAAAATCCCCTATACTCACTCAGGTGTAGTGGCCTCTTCTATTGCGATGGATAAGGAAATCTCAAAAAAAATTTTTATTAAAAATAAAATACTAACTCCAAAGTATATTAAATTTGATTATAAAAAAAACAAAACCAATATTATTAAGATTATTGAGAAGAAATTAAAATTTCCTGTTGTCATAAAACCAATTAACGAAGGATCAAGCGTACACGTATATATTTGTACTAAAGAAAACATAATCAAAAATTTAAAAGTATTAAAAGTATATAATCAAATTTTGATCGAAGAATTTATTGCAGGAAGAGAGATACAAGTGGCTGTAATGGATAATAAAACATTAGGTGCAATTGAATTAGAACCAAAAAGAAAATTTTATGATTATAAAGCTAAGTATAATTCAGATGCACAGACAAAACATATAATTCCAGTAAATCTTGATAAAAAAGATTTGCATAAAATTACGGCTATCACTCTTAAAGTTCATAAACTTATTGGCTGTAAAGGAGTTACCAGATCAGATTTTAAGTTTTATAAGGGAAAATTTTATTTACTAGAAATTAATACTCAACCAGGAATGACTAAACTTTCATTGGTACCTGAAATTGCTAACTATATAGGCATAAGTTTTATACAATTAATTGAATGGATTCTAAAAGATGCATCAATTAATAGATAAAAAAAATAAGATAATAATATATTTATTATTCTTATTCATATTAAGCACAACAAGTGGAAAATTTGTAGAAAATAAAAAAAATTATTCCTCTACAATTAATCAAATTAATGTTGAAGGACTTTCAAACATTGATAACTCAAAAATTTTTAATCAATTAAATAACTTATTTTATAAAAATATATTATTTGTTGGAAAGGAAGATATTCAAAAAATTATTAGTAAGTTTAATATCATAGAAGAGTATAGTGTTAAAAAAATTTACCCTTCGACAATTAGTATAAATATCAAACCAACTATATTTGTTGCTAGACTTTCCAGTAATGATCGGTTAGTTGGAGCGAACGGTAAGCTTGTTGAGGATAAAGAGAATAGAGAGATATTACCCTATATATTTGGAAAGTATAATTCTCAAGATTTTCTAAACTTTAAAAAAAATATTAAAAAATCTGAATTTACACTCAGAAAATTTAAAACATTATTTTTTTTTCCTTCAAATAGATGGGATATTTTAACTCATGATAATATCTTAATTAAGTTACCTCAGGAAAACGTTTTTGAGTCACTTAATCTTGCCTATAAAATTTTAAATAATAATGATTTCAAAAATAAAAAGTTTATTGATTTAAGAATAAATAATCATTTAATTATAAAACAATGAATAGCAAAAATTTTCAAACTTTTTTTGATTGTGGTTTTTCCAAGATAAGAGCCAGTACGTTTAATAAGAATGATCATAACGAAGCTTTTTATTTTGAAAGTGAGTTTTCTATAGATAGATCAAATTTAGAATTAAAAATTCAAAAGATTATTGCCACTCTTGAGAAGGATTCAAACGAATACATCGATAGTATAAACTTGATGATGGATAGTCCAAAAATGCTTTCTGTTGGTATTTCACTATCAAAAAAACTAGACGGATCTGAATTAAAACATGCAAACATTCAATTCTTAGTGCAAGAAGCCAAACAACAAATTTTGAAATATTACATAAATCATTATATTGCTCATATTGTTATTAATAATTACAAAATCAATGGTGTTGATTATTCTTATTTGCCCGATGAAATTAAATGTGATTTTATATCCTTGGATATATTTTTTATCTGCTTACCAACTGATCTAGTGCTTAACTTCAAAAATATTTTTTCTAAATCTAATATTTTAGTTGATCAAATAATTTGCTCAAGTTATGCAAAGTCAATTAATTATAAAGATAATTTAAATTTAACTGGATATATATCTTTCATTGATATTGGATTTAATAAAACATCAATTATCTCCTACTATAATGATAAAATACTTTCTTTAGATGTTTTGCCAATTGGTGGAAATCATATTACTAAAGATATTTCAAAAATTTTAGAGGTAAATTTAGAAAAATCAGAACAGCTGAAACATAATTTTGATCAAAATCTTAAACTCTCAAATGATAAAGATAATTCAATAGAAACCCTCCAAAAAATAATTTTTGCTAGGACAGAGGAGATACTTGAGCTATGTGCTAAATCTATAGAGTCAAATTCATTTATATTGGGTAAATCCAGGATGGTATTAATGGGTGCGGGATCAAAGATATTAGACAATAAGCATAAAGATAAAATTTCTTTCTTAAATGATATAGATCTTTTAGAAGAAACTACCGAAAATATTTGCCAATCTGGTTTTAAATTAAGTATAGGCTTAAACAAAAATGAAGTTGTGATAGTTCCTAAAAAACAAATTAAATTAGGTTTTTTTGAGAAGCTTTTCCACTTTTTCAAATAAGTTAGTATTTTCTTGTAACATTTATTGTTTTTCTTAATTCTACACAAGAATTTATAAGAAACACATGTCATCTTTAAATCAAAAAACTATTAATGAAAACATCGCATTCAGTGGCATTGGCCTTCATAGTGGCCTGGAAGTAAACTTGATAATTAAACCAGCAGAACCAAACGCTGGAATAATTTTTAAAAGAACAGACCTTAAAAAAGATAACATTATAATACCCAACCTTTTTAATGTTAGTAGTGCAGTTTTTTGCACAACAATATCCAATGAAAGTGGAGCTAGCATCTCGACCATAGAACACTTAATGGGTGCGTTATATGGATTGGGAATTGATAATGCATTTATCGAGGTAGATAATTATGAAGTACCAATTTTAGATGGTTCTGCCAAATTATTTGTTGAAGCAATATCTAAAACTGGAATGAAAATTAGTAATGAACCTATAAAGATAATAAAAGTAAATAATAAAATAGAATTTAACGATGGAAAAAAAACAATTTCTATTGAACCAAGTAAGGTTAGCCTAGATATTGACTTTGAATTAAAATATGAAAACGACTTAATTGGAACTCAGAGAAATTCGATCAATGTATTTGATTCTGATTTAACAGATATTTACAATTCAAGAACCTTCTGTCTTTTTGAGGATGTAGATACTTTAAAAAAAATGGGTTTAGCTAAAGGTGGGAGCCTTGAAAATGCAATAGTTGTAAAAGATAAAGATATTTTGAATGAACAGGGACTAAGAAATAATAAAGAATTTGTAAACCATAAAATTTTAGATTGTATGGGAGACCTTTATTTATCGGGCTACAGAATAGTTGGAAAAATAATATGCTCTCAGGGAGGGCACAAGCTTACCAATCAGTTACTAAGGAAAGTTTTTGAAAACAAAGAAAATTATTCACTAATTGAGATTAAAGAAAAAAACCTACCATACACGCTCATCAATAAAAGTCATTTGAGATCTATTGCATAATTTTTTTGATAAAAAAATAAATTAACAGTAAATTATATAGATGAAAATTTTATATAAATTACTAATTCTAATTTCTCTAATTTTAGTTAACAATTGTGCAAAAGAAAAGAATGAAATTTCAAAAATTACAGAACTAGATCAGGAACTTGAAATGATCATCACATATGAGGCTGCAATGGAAAGTCTAGAAAAAAGAGATTATTATTTTGCATCAAAAAAGTTTCTTGAGTCTGAACTACTTTTTCCACAATCAAAATGGGCCCCTAAATCAGCATTGATGTCTGCTTACTCAAACTATTTAAATAATTATTATTCAGAAGCTGTCTTTGACTTAGAAAGATACATGACCACTTACCCTAAAGATAAAAATATGGTTTATGCGCATTATTTATTGGCAATGTGTTATTATGAAAATATCGAAGATGAAAAAAAAGATTTAGCACCATTAACTAAAGCAAAGAAAAAATTTGAATTTATTTTAAAAGAGTACCCGGAAAGTGACTTTGCTTTAGATGCATCATTTAAAATAGATTTAATTAATGATATTATGGCATCTAAAGAAATGTATATTGGAAGGCACTATATAAAGAAAGAAAAGTGGATAGCAGCAATCAATAGATTTAAGATAGTAATAGAAGATTATCAAACTACAATTTATGTTGAAGAAGCAATTCACAGATTGGTAGAAATATACTATCGAATTGGACTTATAGACGAGTCGAAAAAATATGCGAACTTGCTAGGTTATAATTATCTATCAAGTGACTGGTATACTAAGTCATATAAAATATTTGATCAAAAAATTGTAACACCAAAAATTAAAATAGAAAAAAATTC
>Ga0308013_10001715_pt1 | contig 10644 bp, 9 predicted proteins | sample Neamet181_FD_203131 | JGI IMG/M metagenome (GOLD analysis project Ga0308013, IMG submission 203131) | Marine microbial communities from water near the shore, Antarctic Ocean - #181 | ecosystem: Environmental > Aquatic > Marine > Unclassified | place: Southern Ocean | collected 2014-07-25
TTGAGTAGCCATTAGGCTGTCTCTCTTTCCAAAAGTTTTGTCCTAACTCATTAAAAATTTGCATTGGTTCCATATTATTTTTCCCTAAACCTTCTGCATATATTTCATTCCATCCCATAAAGTAAGAAGCATTGCTTAGCCTTAAAACTTGAAAAAGCCAAGTCATTGGCCACTGAAATTTTGGCTCCCTTGATGCAATAGCTCTTTCTATAACTGCCGTATGGATTTGATCTAGGTTGCCATTGCTTTGTCTCCAGGCATTTGCAATATAATCGACATCATTTTTATTAGGAACATCACTAACAAAATGCTCAGCTAACTTTGTTGAGAGGTGCATTACCGTATGTTCATGAGTGGCTAGGAAATCTGTCAACTGTTTAAGGCCGCCTTTTCCTTGGTAAATAGTTTTTCCAAGGACCACTTTATTTCCGGGCTCAGCCCAATTTTTTTTATACATGTCCCAAAGGTTGGTGGTGCCGCCTTGCTCCATTAGAGAACTTAAAGGGTTGCCTTTAATATCAATGCCCCAGCCAGCCAGAACCTTTGCTGCATTTCTAATATCAGTTTCTGTATAGTTTGCGCTTGGTGAAACGGTATGAAGCTCTAGTAGCTCTCTTCCAAGGTTGTCATTCAGACCAGCCTGCCTCCCTTTTGCTTTAGCCCATCTAACCTCTTGTGAATTGGGTCCAGCACTAATGTGGTTATCCAGGTAGGTTAACATTCCTGGATGGGTAGTGACCTTGTAGAGCATGGTTGAAAACGAGTCATTGAAATTTGCTAATATCGCTTCCTCCATTGCATGCCCAATCATCTCCCTAGAATCAAAACTGCCTATTGTAAAATGATTTGTCCAGAACGACATTAGGCGAAGGCGAAGCTGATCAGAGCCATAAACATTGCGATGTGAGAACTTTAGTATGTCATTTTTGTACGTGAAGTTATCCCTATCATTTGCACGTCTAGCATCCTCAGTGTAGCCACCTTCTTTCTTTCTTTCTCTTTTGACTGTTTCCCAGTGTATTCTTAGTCTAACTGCTTTCTCATCAAGGCTTGGTTGGAGTGATTTTGGCCAAGGTTTAATATCAGATCCAATATTACCAATACCAAGAGAAGGAGAGGGTGTTTGAAGTTGTTTTATTGCCCACGCCTTAATATCTTTAGGGAGCGGCTCATGATGTCGAAACATGAGGCCTAATTTTTGAGCAACTCTAAATTGTTCGTTCATTTAATTTTCACTAAGTACTAGAATCCTCAAGAGAGAAGAAAGATAGAATTAAAAAGTAAGAGTAGTTTTTTATACTGAAATTATAGCTCAATATTAACTGAGGTTAAAAATTTTCAGAGAAGAATTTTTTAGTCAATCTTATATAACTTTATTACATTATTTCAACAGCATCGACTCGAAATTCAAATATGATTTGTTCACTAAATACATCCTCAGATGGCGCTAAAGGAAGTGGAGACGCTTTATAAACAGCTTTTTCAATTGAGTTTTTAAATGAGTTTAGTTTTGAATTGTCATCTATATTCATTATCGAATCGCCACAGTTATTGACAACCACATTATTAACAGTTCCATTTCTATCTTGAGTAATGAAAACATAACAAGACCAATCACTTCTGGCGCCTGAGTAACGCCAGTATGTGTTTATTTTTGCAATAACAGTTTCAACCCAAGTATTTTGTGAGATGTTTAACTGATCATCAAGCATTAAGGATTCATTTGTGTCAGCTTGAACATTTAGAATAAAGACAAAGCTTATTGCTAGGAGTAGTTTTCTCATAAGGCAATTATATCTAGACGCGTTAAATTTATAAAGTCTCTTTATCTAATCAATAGACATACCTTACTTTATTAATGTTATTCAGTTAACTTCATCAACCTAAACTGCATATTTTTCTAAAACGAGTTATGAAAATTTTCCTAATAAAACTTCATTTCCTGCAGCAGGTTTGGCTGGCATATTAAGAGCAAGAAGAAGAGATAAAACAGCCATTCCAGCGCCTGCTAAGAAAACTAATGAGGGGGAATAAAGCCAAATAAGACCAAATAGAACCGGTATGAAAACCGCTGCTATATGATTTATCGAAAAGGATACCCCAGCGCTAGAGGCAAAATCTGCAGGGTCAGCAATTTTTTGAAAATAAGTTTTAAGTGCAATAGCAATAGAGAAGAATAAGTGATCAGCAACGTATAAAAACACTGCAAAACTGCTACTTTCAACAACAGCATACCCAATAAAGATAAAGGTCAGTCCAACGTATTCAAAGATGAGCGATTTGCGCTCACCAAACTTATGAATAAGTCTTCCAATTTTTGGTGCTAAAGTAACATTAATAGCAGCATTTGCTAGTAATAGTAGTGATATTTCACCAACACTAAATTCAAATTTTTCAACCATTAGAAAGGCTGCAAAAACGACAAAAATTTGTCTTCTTGCGCCGCCCATAAACTGCAGCGCATAATAAAGCCAATAACGTTTCCTTAAAACAATTTTCTTAGTTTGAGTTACCTTTTGCGGAAAAGAAGGAAAATATTGCCAGCAAAATAGAGCTCCAATGACTGCAAAACTTCCACCAACGATATAAAGCCAAAAATAATCAATATTATATTGTTCAAACATCACCCAGACTAATGCAAATGCTGCAATAGAGGCTGCTGAGCGAGTGGCAATTACCCTGCCTAAAAATTCAGCTGTTTTATCTTTATCGATCCACTGAAGAGTCAGCGAGCTGGAGATTGTTTCAAAGTAATGAAAACCAATTGACATGACTATTGTCGCCAAATAAAAAGTCATATTAGTTTCAACCAGGCCCGTTACTATGACTCCAAATCCCATCAGTGCAAGTGATATATAAGCGAGTTTTTGTTCTCTAACGAAAGCGAGTACAAAAATAACAGTAAAGGCTAAAAAACCAGGAACCTCTCTTAGACTCTGAAGAATTCCTATTTCTGCACCTGAAAAATCAATCTCTTCAATAGCAAAGTTATTAAGCAAATTGAGCCATACAGCCCAGCTTATCCCAGCGCCAATGGTAGTTAATAGAATGAGAAATTCTGGTGAATTGCGTGTGATTTTCATAGGCCTGTAATATACCTTTAAATAAGAGATCTAAAAGGCATTTAAAGTCAAAATTTTTGGTCAAATGTATTGCGCTATCAAGGTAAAATTGATTTTTTGTTTTTCAATCACGTGTTATGCCAAATGTAACATTGCCAGACGGCACAGTTAAATCATATGATCAGCCACTCACGGTTGCTGATGTTGCATATTCGATTGGCTCTGGACTTGCAAAAGCTGCAATAGCTGGAGAGGTTGATGGTCAATTGGTTGACACCTCTTTTATGATTGAAGGTGACGCTGCTTTAGCTATTATTACGAATAAAGATGAAAAAGCACTCGAAGTTATTCGCCACTCAACTGCGCATCTTTTAGCGCAAGCCACACAACAGCTTTTCCCTAAGGCGCAAGTAACTATAGGCCCTGTCATTGATAATGGTTTTTTTTACGACTTTGCTTATAAGGACGGATTTTCAGAGCAAGATTTGGCAAAGATAGAAAAAAAGATGAACGCTATTGTTAAGCAGAATTTACCCATTGAGAGAATGGAGATGACTCGTGAAGAGGCCATTACGTTTTTCAAGTCACTCGGGGAGCATTACAAGGCTGAAATTATTGAATCAATCCCAACTAATGAAGTTTTATCGCTTTATAAGCAGGGGGACTTTGTTGATCTATGCCGGGGTCCTCATGTGCCATCAACGAGTAAATTAAAAGCATTTAAGTTGATGAAGCTTGCAGGTGCTTACTGGCGAGGTGACTCAAATAATGAAATGCTTCAAAGAATTTATGGAACGGCCTGGGAAAATAAAGACGATTTAGAAACTCATTTACATCGCTTAGAAGAAGCAGAAAAAAGAGATCATAGGAAAATTGGTAAGACTCAAAATCTTTTTCATACCCAGGAAGAGTCTCCAGGAATGGTTTTCTGGCACCCTAAGGGTTGGACTCTTTATCAAATAATTGTCCAGTACATGAGCCAAGTTTTTAAAGATAACGGCTATCAAGAAGTCCACACGCCTGAGGTGATGGATAGGTCAATGTGGGAAAAGTCAGGTCACTGGGATAAGTTTGGTGATGCAATGTTTACAACGCATTCAGAGAATCGTGATTACGCAATTAAACCAATGAATTGTCCTGGCCATGTTCAGATATACAAGCAAGGCCTTAAGTCTTATCGTGATTTACCTTTGCGATTAGCTGAATTTGGATCGTGTCATCGTAATGAACCTTCTGGAACGCTTCATGGACTCATGAGGGTTCGAAATTTTGTTCAGGATGACGCACATATTTTTTGCACAATCGATCAGATTCAAGACGAAGTCTCTAAATTTATTGATCTTACGTTTAAAGTTTATAAACAGTTTGGTTTTGAAAACATTGACATTAAACTCTCAACCAGACCAGAAGAGCGAGTGGGTTCTGATGAAGATTGGGATAAGGCGGAAGCTTCTTTATCTGAAGCATTAGATGCAAAAGGCATTAACTGGGAGCTTCAAGAGGGTGAAGGCGCTTTTTATGGCCCCAAAGTAGAATTTGTGTTGAAAGACTGCTTGGATCGCGAATGGCAGTGCGGCACAATTCAGGCTGATTTTTCTATGCCAGGTAGGCTTGATGCGCAGTTTATTGCTGAAGATGGGTCTAAACAAGTCCCTGTTATGCTTCATAGAGTAATCGTTGGCTCAATTGAGCGATTTACAGGAATGCTGATTGAACATTACGAAGGTGCATTTCCATCTTGGCTTGCTCCAATTCAAGCGGTTATTCTTAATATTTCTCAAAAACAAGAAGAATTTAGTAAAAATGTAGAGAGTAATCTAAAAAAACAAGGACTTAGGGTCATTTCTGACTTGCGTAATGAGAAGATAGGCTTTAAAATACGCGAGCACTCAATGCAACGCTATCCTTATATTTTAGTTGTTGGTGATCGAGAAGTAGAAAATAACCAGGTGTCTGTTCGCCGAAGGGGCGGAGAGGATCTTGGTTCAATGTCTGTAGAGGCGTTGATTGAATTAATAAATCAGGAGTAATTATTAAAAGACCAAATAAGGTAACAACAAGGATTAATGAAAAAATTATTTCACCAACACTCAGAGTCATCAATGATAAAGGTGAACAAATGGGAGTCCTTAGTAACGTTGAAGCTCTTGAATTAGCAGTAAGCGTAGGTTTAGACTTAGTTGAAGTTTCACCAAGTGCAGATCCACCAGTTTGTCGTGTTATGGACTTTGGTAAGTTTCAATATGAATTAAAGAAGCAAAAGAACGACGCTAAGAAGAAACAGAAAAAAACTCAAGTGAAGATGATTAAGTATCGTCCAGGAACTGAGGAAGGAGATTATCAGATCAAGTTTAGGAACTTGACAAAATTTTTAGAAAACGGAGACAAAGTTAAGGTAGTTATTTGGTTTCGTGGACGAGAAGTGCAGCATAGAGAGATTGGTGCGCTTATGTTAGATAGAATTGAAAAGGATACTGAAGAATTTGCCGTTGTTGAGCAACGTGCAAAAATGGAGGGTCGCCAGCTTGGCATGATGCTAGCACCCATATCGAAGAAAAGTAAGGCGCCTGTCGCCCGAAAAATTGAACCCGAAAAGGGTGAAGGAGTAAATGATGCCGAAGTTAAAGACAAATAGAGGTGCTGCAAAGCGCTTCAAAAAGACCGCTAGCGGTCAGTACAAAAGTAAACACTCGCACTTGAGGCATATTCTGACCAAGAAGAGTACTTCTAGAAAACGCTCATTGCGTTCACCAGACTTCATTGAGAAGGCTGATGTTCCAATGGTCAAAAGAATGTTACCGTACAGCTAAACTAGGAGTATTACTATGGCAAGAGTTTCAAGAGGTGTGCAGGCGCACGCCAAACATAAAAAAATATTAAAGAAAGCCAAAGGTTACTATGGCGCTCGTTCAAAAGTTTATCGTGTTGCTAAGCAGGCGGTAATTAAAGCTGGACAGTATGCTTATCGTGATCGTCGTCAACGTCGTCGTCAGTTCCGTAGATTATGGATCGTACGTATCAACGCTGAGGCAAGGAATAATGGCTTAAGCTACTCACAATTTATCAATGGCCTTAACAAAGCTGGTGTTGAGATTGATCGTAAAGTTCTTTCTGATATTGCCATCTTTGATAAAGATGCCTTTGCAAAAATTGCGGATCAGGCAAAAACTGGTTTAACTGAGTAGTAAAATCTTACTAAAAGACTGTAACTTAGGTTACAGTCTTTTAAACAGAATAATAAAGCAGGCATTTTGATTAAGAAGATTATCACCGACGCCAAGAAAGCTATAGCTGATGCTATGGATTTAAAGGCTCTTGACGATTCAAGAGTACTATATCTGGGTAAAAAAGGTGAACTAACTGACCTATTAAAAGGATTGGGAAAACTCTCTAAAGAAGAGCGTCCAGTCATGGGTGAGGCGATCAATGAAGCCAAAGTCCAAATTCAAAAACTTTTAGACAGTCGTAAGAGTGAGCTTGAAGATATAGCTCTAACGAAACGACTTCTCGATGAAAAAATCGATGTCACACTTCCAGGAAGAAATTTTGAAAAAGGAAGTCTACATCCGATTACTCAAACACTAAACCATATTCAAGACATTTTCACAAAGGCCGGCTTTGAAATAGAAATTGGCCCTGAAATTGAAGATGATTTTCATAACTTTAGTGCACTAAATATTCCAGAGCATCACCCTGCAAGGGCTATGCATGACACGTTTTATTTTGATTCAAATACCGTTTTAAGAACGCACACATCACCCGTTCAAATTAGAACTCTAGAGAGGCAGAAGCCTCCTGTTAGAGTTATTGTGCCGGGCAAAGTGTATCGTAACGACTCTGATGTAACACACACACCAATGTTTCACCAAGTAGAGGGGCTTATTGTTGACAAAGAGGCTTCTTTTTCTCAGCTCAAAGGTTTGTTGATTGACTTTCTAAGGGCTTACTTTGAAAAAGATGATCTTAAAGTTCGTTTTCGTCCTTCATACTTTCCATTTACAGAGCCCTCAGCTGAGGCAGATATTGAGTGCGTAATTTGTGGTGGAGAAGGGTGTCGTGTTTGCAAGAAGTCAGGATGGCTTGAGGTTCTTGGTTGCGGCGTTGTCCATCCAAATGTTTTGACTGCAGTCAATATAGACCCTAATGAATTCTCTGGACTGGCTTTTGGTATGGGCGTTGAAAGATTAGCAATGTTAAGATATAGCGTAAACGACTTACGACTATTCTTTGAAAATGATGTTCGTTTTTTAAATCAATTCTAGTGCAAAGGAATAAAGCATGAATATTTCAACTAGATGGATAAGAGAGTGGGCTAACCCAGACGTTAGCGATAGCGACCTTTCTGAAAAGCTAACTATGGCAGGTCTCGAAGTAGACAGAATTGCCCCAGTTGCGCCTCCATTTGAAGGCCTAGTTGTTGGCCATGTTGTTAACTGTGATAAACATCCAAATGCAGATAAGCTTAGCCTATGTGAAATTGATATTGGTGCTGACAGTAATCTCCAAATAATTTGCGGTGCGCCTAATGTAAGAAAAGACTTAAAAGTAGTTGTTGCAACGGTTGGCTCAGTGCTCCCAAGTAAACTTAAAATTAAACGCGCAAAGCTTAGAGGCGTTGAATCCAATGGCATGCTTTGCTCAGAATCAGAAATTGGCCTTTCAGAAAGCCATGAAGGGATTATAGAGCTTGATATGGCTTCTACTCTAGGTGAGAATATTCGATCTGTTCTTGATCTTGATGATCATATCATTGAGCTGGATATTACTCCTAATAGGGGTGACTGTTTCAGTGTGCTAGGAGTTGCAAGAGAGGTTTGTGTCAACTATAACCTTTCAATGCCATCAATAAATTATAAGTCAGAGCAAAAAGGTACTAGATTATTTAGTTCAAAAGTCACAAATCCTAGTGAGTGTGCAAAATACCTAACAAGAGTTATTGAGGGTGTTGATAATAGTGTGGAAACTCCAAAATGGATGGCTCAAAAACTATTAAGGGCTTCCCAGCAGTTGCACTCGCCAATAGTAGATATTACAAATTATGTTTTATTAGAGCTTGGACAGCCGATGCATGCCTTTGATTTAAAAACAATCAACGGCGGTATTGAAGTTAGATCTGCGCATAAAAGTGAAACACTTGAGCTCTTAAATGGGCAAACGGTTTCATTAACTGAAAAAACGCTAGTAATAGCTGATGAAAAGTCAGCAATTGCAATTGCTGGAGTTATGGGCGGAATGAAGACTGCAACTCTAGAAAATTCATCAGAAATTTTACTTGAGAGTGCCTTTTTTGACCAAATATCTATCGCGGGTATAGCAAGGTCATATGGTCTTCACACTGAAGCCTCTCTTCGTTTTGAAAGAGGAGTCGACTTTAATATAACTCACCAGGCTATGGAAAGAGCAACTGAGTTAGTTCTTGAGATTTGTGGTGGCAATGCTTCAGTAATTAATGAATGTATTGACCCGCAGTCACTCCCAGCGCTTGAGCCAATTGAAATTTCTAATGATAAAATTTCAAAAGTTTTAGGTTTTGATTTAGAGCCATCTTGGATTGAATCCAAGTTTAAATTTCTTGAATTTGAATTCACAACTAATAGTTCTAATTCATGGACAATTAAACCGCCAAGTTTTCGTTTTGATATTCGAATTCCAGCGGACATAATTGAAGAGCTAGCGAGGCTTTATGGTTATGACAAAATTCCTGTACAAAGACTCTCCATTAATGCCAATATATCAAAGTCATCTCAGGCAAAAATAACTTCAAATGACCTTTCAAGTTCTCTAGTTAATAGAGGCTATAAAGAAGTTATTACATACAGCTTTATCTCGAATGAGATGCATGAACTGGTCGATCCAAACGCAACAAAAATATTATTAAAGAATCCAATCTCTGACGATATGGCAGTTATGCGCTCAAGCTTATGGTCTGGATTAATTCAATCTGCCAAATCAAACATTAGAAGAGGGCATCATAACGCTAGATTTTTTGAATTAGGGCAGTGCTTTACAGGGACTTTAGTTGAAGACCAAGTTCAAAAAATTGCTGGAATCATTTGTGGTAACCGCCATGACTCTCAGTGGAGTGGAAGTGAGAGGGAAGTTGATTTTTTTGATGCAAAATCTGACGTAGAAGCATTGTTATTTCTCAGTAAGAATGAATTTACCTTTGAGGCAGCAGATCATCCTGCACTTCAAATGGGACAGGCAGCCAAAATCATCAAAGGCAATAAAGTTATTGGATGGGTTGGTGCATTATCTCCAAAACTTCAAAAAACTTTATCAATGCCAAACTCTTTTCTTTTTGAGATTAATCAGAAGGAGATTGAGCAGGGTGAAATTTCATGCTATGAGCCTTTTTCATCTTTTCAAGCATCCCAACGGGATATAGCAATAGTAGTGTCGCAAGAGATTACTGCAGATCAACTCATCAATTCAATTAGGTCTCTAAAACAAGACGATCTTGTTGATGTTAACTTGTTTGATGTTTATGAAGGTGAGCATATTGATGAGGGTAGTAAGAGCATCGCTTTGAATCTAACTTATCAATCAATAGAAGTTACATTAACTGATGAACAATTAGCCGAAAAAGTTAGTAAAATAGTGGCTCATTTAGAATTAAAATTTTCCGCTAAACTTAGATAAATATATGTCTCTTACAAAACAAGATATTGCAAACACGCTCGTTAAGAAAACTGAGCTTACACAAACTCAAGCATTAGCATTAACGAATCAGTTTTTTGACCAAATAATTGAGACTCTCAAGACTGGTGAAGAGATTAAGTTGTCAAGCTTTGGTAATTTTGTAGTTAGAGAGAAAACGCCTCGACCTGGAAGAAATCCAAAAACCGGTGAAGAGGTTATGATTAGCGCTAGAAAAGTAGTAACTTTTAAGGCTGGTCCGAAGCTAAAGTTAGCAACGCAATTAGGTAAAAAGTAAGTCTAGTCGCTTATCGCGACCATAAATCCTTTTAATATTGGTATGACACTAAGCATTACAAGTTGCTGATGATTTTCATCTGCTGTCTTTCCGCTTGCAACTCTTTTCTTAAGTGAGGGGCCATAGTCATCATCTAGAGAAAAGGATATAAATAATAGCTCCTTATCTTCCTCTGAGTCACCCTCATTTTGAATCATCTCAACGTCATAAATTGAATTTGGCTCTTCAGTTAACTTATTAACAAAAAGAATAGTTTCATTGAAGTGCAGAAAAAATCTTTCTGCAGGGCAGCTTGAAGATTTTTTAAGTTCTAATTCGCCTTGTGACATAGCGCTGGCTATCTGGTCATAGTGTTGCTCGGTTAGTCTTACATATCTGGTATCAAGATAATCACCAAGATCATTGTCACCCTCGTATTCTTTTATATATTGAATTAACTCTTTAAGCATAAATTAGTAAATGAGAAAAGTTAGTGGGAATTTTATCGAAAAACCATTGCATTGGTTAGTCAAAAGTAGATTAATTGACTGATTTTTGCTAATTTAAATTTGACACTTTCTAATTATTCCCCTAAGTATATTTTTGTCATACTGTATCCTACTCGTTAGGTTAATTATAGAAGAACAAAAAAAATGGCAGATCAGA
>Ga0308013_10001717_pt1 | contig 10630 bp, 10 predicted proteins | sample Neamet181_FD_203131 | JGI IMG/M metagenome (GOLD analysis project Ga0308013, IMG submission 203131) | Marine microbial communities from water near the shore, Antarctic Ocean - #181 | ecosystem: Environmental > Aquatic > Marine > Unclassified | place: Southern Ocean | collected 2014-07-25
ACCCATGCCTTTGGCGCCTGAGAGTGCTGGTGTTTCTGATCTGTATACTCGTCAATAATTAACTCACAATCGCTCAATTATAGTTACGTTAGCTTGTCCGCCACCTTCACACATCGTTTGCAGTCCGTATTTCCCGTTTGTGCGCTCAAGTTCATGGAGCAGTGTGGTCATCAGTTTTGTGCCTGTCGCTCCAATTGGATGACCGAGGGAGATTGCTCCACCGTTCACGTTAGTTTGATCCGCTGGGTAGTCCATATCTTTCAGCCACGCCATTGGAACAGGAGCGAAGGCTTCATTGATTTCTACCAAATCAATATCTTGTATTTTCATCCCAGCTCTTCCGAGCGCGTATTTTGTCGTCATAATTGGAGCGGTAAGCATGATCATAGGGTCTTCTGCTCTAACGCTCATATGATGAATACGAGCTCGAGGCTTTAGGTTGTAGCGCTTTACCGCAGCCTCTGAGGCTATAAGCATTGCAGAAGAACCATCGCAAGTTTGGCTGGATACTGCTGCAGTAATACTTTTTAATCCGAAGATAGTATTTAGCTCAGACATTTTTTCAAGACTAGTTTCTCGAGGAGTCTCATCATGGTCAAGACCATTGAGTGGCACGATTTCTCGTTTAAAGCGTCCCTCTTTTATCGCGTGGAACGCTCTTCGGTGAGACTCTAACGAGTAGACTTCCATCGCTTCACGCGATAGCCCCCATTTGTCAGCCATCATTTGAGCGCCTTTAAACTGCGTAGGTGGATCTTCTCCGTATCGAGCCACCCATCCTGGCGACGTGCTGAATGGATCTGAAAAACCGAACCCACCTGCCGCAACTGCAGAAGAACCAATCGGTATTTTGGACATAGTTTGAACGCCACCAGCAATTACCACATCGTTAACTCCAGACATGACAGCTTGTGCCGCAAAATGCACCGACTGTTGAGAGGATCCGCATTGGCGATCAATTGTCACTCCTGGTACAGCTTCACTGTATCCCGCGGTGAGCCAACATGTTCTAGCGACATCTCCAGCTAGAGGCCCAATGGCGTCTATGGTTCCAAATATAACATCATCGTATTCGTCGTCAGGAATCCCATTTCTCTCTACGATCGCTTTTATAACGTGGGCGCCCAGATCCGCTGCATGAATATCTTCAAGAGAACCTTTGCGTCTGCCGGTAGGGCTTCTGACCGCATCGATAATATAAGCTTCGTTCACTGTAACCTCTCCTTGATTCTGTTAGTCTAGATGTTGTTGATGACGTTCTTCTACGATCTGAATATATCAGACTCTCGGCAATAGAGCTTGCCTAGTTTTTCTTTTCTGTGGCTGTTAAATTTTTGTCAAAATAGAAGCGTCTAGTTAATCAATTATCTTTTCGGCGGTAGAAAAAAGAACCCAGATGATAGCGCCAAAGATATTGATCGCCGCACACAGAGTGAATGCCGAAGCAAAGGATCCTGTCGTATCCACAAGCCAGCCCGTGATGATAACGCCAATAATCCCAGGTATTGTGCCAGCAGTGTTTGTGATTCCCATCAACACATCTGCATACCGAGGGGCTATGTCGAGGTGGTTAGGTACAAAACCGGACCACATTAAGGCAGCGAGACCAAGTGCTCCAGACATAAACGCCATTGCTAGATAAGGGTCGCTGACATCTTTTACTGCTAGCAAACATGCAGCAGATCCTAGCAGACCGCTGACCTGCATTAATTTTCGTACGCTCGTTAAACTCATGCCTTTTGCATGGAGTTTATCAGCGCCCATTCCCCCTAAGTTGCCTACTATCAGCATACTCAAGTAGGGCGCGGCTGAGTAGAGACCTGCATTCATAATACTTAGGTCATGCTGGCTTCTGAAGTAACTTGGAAGCCACGCAAGCAACATATATAGGATCCAGTTACTGCAGAAATGATTAATAATCAACGCCCAGACAGCTCTGCTCTTGGCGAATTTCCCCCAAGGAATCGACTGAGCTTGGTCAACAGGCGGTGTCAAAGGTAGCAGCAGCCTTTGCTCCTCCTCGGAACATCTAGGATCGGTAGCCGGATCGTCATGAGCATAGAAATACCAAATTACTACCCACAGTGCTCCGCCAACACCGAAGGAATAAAAAGCGGCTGGCCAACCATGAGTTTCTACTAGCCACCCTGTGACCAGAAGGGCAAATAGAGTGCCCAAAGGGATACCGCCAACGAGTAATGAAACGGAGCGAGAGCGCTCGTTAGGTGGGACCCATCGGCTATATAAATTATAGGCGGAAGGGAACATAGCAGCTTCTCCCAAGCCCATTCCGATTCTGGCGACTATGAGGACGATGATGCTAATCCCCGCAGCGAATGGAGTTAAAAAAGTAAAAAGAGACCACCATAAGACTGCAAAGCCGAGTATAAGCTTGCCTCCAAGTTTATTTGCTAACCACCCACTAGGAATTTGAAAAAGCAGGTACCCAATAAAGAAAGAAGATAAGACATACCCTTTAGTAGTTTCGCTCCAACCAAATTCTTCTTGCATGGCTATAGCTGCAACCGAAATATTGACCCTGTCTGCGTAACAGATGAAAACCGCAAAAACACACAAAGCTACGATTGTGTATCGGCGAGGCCAATTGAAAAACCTATCTGACAAGTTACTCATGGAAAAATTCCTTGATTTAGTATTATGAGTCTATATAAGTTATATTTAGCACAACTTTATCAAACAGAAATTTTTTCGTCTCTTTTAGTTTAAGATACGTGGCGAGAAATAATGGAGCATTTAATGCCAATTTATGAATACCAATGTAAAGCTAACGGTCGGACGGTTGAAGTGGTGCATCGTATGGCAGACCGCTTTTCCAGCTGGCAGGAATTATGCGAGCATGCGCAAATAGGTCTTGGTGATACGCCTGGTGACTCCGAAGTCGTTCGGCTAGTTGGAGGGGGTAACGCCACTATGGATCCTGTGACGACTTCTAAGCTATTAAAAGCGGCCGGAGCAGCATCGACTAGCCTATCCGGCACTAGAGGTATGGCCGCGCCTGCAAGGACGCATAAATTTTAATATGCGTTATTTTTTTTCTCGTCTTGCATCAGTGAGCAAAGAGGCGTAGCTCACCCCCGGACGGTTGTCTCCAGTCAAAGGAAGATCCGCCTCCTTCCACTCGTCCACGCCTTTTCGTAATATTCTTATATTTAAAAAGCCTGCCGCCTGGAGTCGCGTCGCAGCTTCCAGTACACGACTATCAGAATCGCCTCCAACTATAAGGACATCGTCTTTTTTTAACGCGTACTGAGCTACCAATTCGAAGGCCGGACTGGGGTGTTCCTCTTTAGTGGTAGGGTGAAAAAAAACAATCGGTATATTAACAGCCCGTCCTTTCGGACGATTTGTTGCAAATTCTGCGACCGTTCGCACGTCAACATATGTGCTGGTGCCCTCTTGGCTAATCTCCTCGGCAACGAGATTTGCGTTGATACTTTGATTTTCTAAATTGTCATTCATCGTCGATGCCCCAATTATTTAAACGCGTTGACGAAGGGGGGAATGATTTGGCAGCGTGATCTTTGTGGGAGTGCTGGCGTGTCGACAAATTGGAAATTGTTGGAAGTGTCGCTTGGAGAAGTTGCCATTTGCTCTTTATGCAAGTGAATGATGCGGCCGCTGGGTGCTAAGGCAAATATGCAATCAATTATCTGTATTGCGGGCAGTGTTCCAAGTTCAGGGTGCTCAAGGTACTTCCTATCTGGATTTGACATCAATTACTTCTTCCTAGCTGTGGGATTTAAATAGTATTTTGGGCTATTTTTCGTTGGTGTGCACCATATTTTGTTTAAACCGATGTTAAAGATTTCAGAAGTACGGGTATACTTGGACATCGAACTCGAAGAAAAGCGGTTAAGGGGAACTAATAAAATGTCGTTTGTGCCTCAAAAAGAATTGGTCACAGGAGTCGAGCGTCATCCTTTAGATGCTGATGTCCCGAATGTCGTAGAGAAGCTGTTCGCGCTAAAGAACCAATGTACCGAGTGTAATGTTTGTGAGGTCGCCTGTTCGTTAGTGCACTCTCCGGACGGCACAGTCAACCCTCAGTATGCTAGGTTAAAAATTGATCATGCACCGGACAAAGCGTCTCGTGTAAATCCAGATGGCTTAGGTTTCATTGCTGAAATCTGCCATCATTGCGGAAATCCACCGCCCTGTGCTGAAGTGTGTCCGACTGAAGCCTTCTATTATGATCCAAAAACAAAAGCTGCGGTCATAGAACAAGATAACTGCATCCAATGCATGGAATGCGTCCCTGGTTGCCCTTTTGACGCCGTGTTTATTGCTCCGTCTGGCGAGCTCCTGAAATGTGACCTTTGCGGGGGAGATCCAGTGTGTGTTAAGGCATGCGCAGCGCGGCCGGAAATGCTCAATCAAGGGAAACAGTACGTGAGACTTCCTGTGTTGTTTTATTCCGAGCAGGCTGAATTCAATAAGGAACATAAGCAGGTTCCGGAAAAGACAGATGAGGTAGGGATGATGCAAGCGATGCTAGAGGCGGGGACAATTTCGAGTCCAGCGTAAGTTTTAGAGTTAATTTGGGAAGAATTATTATGGAAAGTCGATTATTAAGAGTGGATTTGACCACAGGCGAACTCAAGAGTGAGGTCATTCCCCATAGTATATTTGAGAGATGGATTGGTGGCTCGGGAATTAATAATTGGATTATGTGGGAGCACTTCCTAACCCACGATATAAACTGCGATCCGCGTGGCCCAGATAATATCTTTGTTTTTGGCGTTGGTCCGCTGGCTGGAACAGGAGCAGGTAGTGGGATTAAAGGACGCATTACCTTTAAGAGCCCTTGCTACAATATGTTCGGGGACTCTGCGGGAGGGGGTAAATTCCCATATATGTTGAGATTTACAGCATTCGAGTATATTGCGATTACGGGGAAGTCACCCAAACCCGTATACCTTCGGATCTGTAATAATGAAGTTTCTTTGGAAGACGCGTCTCATTTATGGGGTAAAGATACCCTACAAACGCATACTATGCTGCGTGAAGAGTTAGGGACTTATCCTTCAAAAGTTCATACGCTATCTATTAGTCAGGCTGGCGAGAACCAGGTAGGGATAGCAAGCGTTGTGTCTGACGCCTTAAGGATTCATGCAAGATGTGGCGGCGGTGCTGTCATGGGTTCAAAAAATCTTAAAGCAATCGCAGTCCAGGGCAATGGTGGCTTGCCTATAGCCATGCCTGATGAAATGCTAGCCTGGTCCGATGATTTCCGGCAGAAAATTGATAGCAATGAAGCTGTTTATGGCTTCAAGCGTCGTGGAACTCTCGGTGCGGTTGAAATGTACCAACATATCGGAAGTCATTTTTGGCGGAATAACCAAGGAAATATGTTTCGCGGCGGAGAAATCACGTCTGATAACTGGGTGAATAAGTATCATAAGTATTCCGAAGTTTGTTCGTCAGACTGTTTCATTGCGTGTGACGCAAAATATAAAATTGATGGGACTGAGTCAGAGGCTGCCAAGAAATACATTGGAGAGTCATTTAGACGCCCTGAATATTTGACCACAGGAAGCGCGGCAGGAGCTTTAGACGTAAGAGACTGGGCTGAGGTTGCTCACTGGGGGAAAATAACTAATGATTATGGGATAGACAATCAAGACTTGTCATGTGCTATCTCGTTCCTCATGGAGCTTAAACAGCGGAAACTAATTACAGATCAGGATGTGGCGGAGCTGTTTGGCCATGAGCAAAGTTTAGAATGGGGCAACATGGATGACATTGAAGCATGTCTCCATAGCATTGTTTTTCAGAAAGACTTGTTTGGTAAACTTTTTGGTGACGGGCCTTATCTCGGTGCGATTCGGTATTCCGAACTGAAAGGTCAGAATTTCATGAAATATGCGACCTACGGAAAAGGTGGTGCCAGCTTTACCGAAGAGATGAGACCTTTCCCAACGTGGATGAACAATATGGCCGTCGCCTCACGTGGAGCCGATCATTTAAAAGGGATTGGTTTAATCGAAAAATTCCAGCGTAAAGATCTATCTAAGATCTATTTTGACGGGCGTACAGAAGCTGCAGATCTCACTGTTCCTACTTTAAAAGGGGCCTCAACCGCACTCATTGAGAATCAGGTAGCCTTGTTGAATTCTTATGGCGTGTGTCTTTTCCATTGGATGCTTGACCCCGCCGGTTACACTCCTCAGGATTACTATGGCAAAGCTTATGCTGCTGCGACTGGGATTGACCGAACTCCTGATGAATTAATGCTTGATGGCGCTCGGATCTGCAATTTAGAGAAGGCTTTCAATTCAAGGATAGGTATGCGGCGAGAGCACGATACTGTGTGTGAGAGATGGATGTGGGAACCCACTGAAGAGGGTATGTATCCTGGATCGGTAGCGGCGGATATGTTCAATCCAGTTTTGGATGAATATTACGAATGGCGTGGTTGGGATAAAGAGTCGGGTCTACAAACTAGAAAATCCCTAGAGGCTTGTGGCCTAGATGACGTGGCTGAAGTATTAGCACAAGAAGGTTCACTCGCTAAATAGGGTTCAGGTTTATATCGTGATAACAGTGCATGCTAGGTTTCACAGCCATTTCAAAGAGCTCGCGTCTACTGGTGAGGATTCATTTGTTATTGAAATTCCCACGGTGAGTGAATTCGCAAAATGTATATGCGAAAAATATGGGGCTAGGATGAGAGCAATGCTGATAGACCCTAAAACCAACGAACTTAATGAGCGTGGAACAATGTTTGTTAACGAAAAGGGAATGAGAGTTTCTGCAGAAGATACTCTTGAAGACGGCGAAACTATCACTTTTCTTGTCGGGATAGCTGGGGGTTAAAACTCTTCAGCTACGCTGACGATGCGAGATAGGTTTTCTCTTAACTGTTCAGGTTTTAGTCAACTAGTAACTTCTGATATATCTCCTCGTTAAAACCGACTATTAGATGCTTGCCACTTATTAAAGTAGGGGCTCTCAGGTTGCCAGTTGGGCCAAGCATGCCGTTAATTATGTCTTCAGACACCTCCCCGCTAATTACAAAGGAAGCAACTTTTTTGCCTTTCGCTATCGTGATACTTTCAACTGAAGTGGCCAGACTTATTGCATCTGTTCGACTGAGTTTTCGTGACGCTGGAATAATCTCTTTTGGCACTAAGCTTTTGGCATCCAGAAACTTGGACGCTCTGACACAGCTTGTTCAGCCTTTACGAAAGTAGTACCAACCGATTTCTGTAGCCATTCAAGTGTCCTAATTTAATTCGTTTAGCATATTTTACGGATTATTCTTATAATGTGCACTATCTAAAACAACAATTGTTGACGCGTGTAGGTTTTGAGCACCAAGTAAGTTGCGTTGCAGCGTCGCACAACAGGAGAAACCGTAATGAGGGACGTTCATATAGCAGGTGTCAGCATGACCAAGTTCGGAAAGTTTCTGGATAAAAGCCTAAAAGATCATACAGGGGACGCGCTTCATGAAGTATTAAAGGATGCAGGTTGTAATGGAAAAGCGGTAGAAGCTGCATTTTTTGGCAACTGTGTTCAAGGTCACATGGAAGGGCAGGATATGGTGCGGGGGGAGATTGCGTTACGTCCGTTTGGAATAGAAGGTATTCCTGTCGTTAATGTTGAAAATGCCTGCGCTACAGGAAGTACTGCCTTTCACATGGCCGTTAATTACGTAAAGGCGGGTGCTGCGGATGTTGTTTTGGCAATTGGTGTAGAAAAAATGTTTTCTGAAGATAAGGCTCGGATGTTTAGCGCCTTTGATGGTGCGTGGGATGTTCATGAAGTTGAAAAGAGTAAGAGCCTGTTTGATGAAATGGCAGTAGGAGTTGAAATTCCCGAGGGAACTACCTCACCTCGACCTTACAGCGTATTCATGGATATTTATGCAGGCTTTTGCCGAATGCACATGAGGGAGTTTGGGACAACCCAAGAGCAGCTTGCGATGATTGCTTCCAAGAATCATGAGCACTCGGTCCACAATATACGCTCACAGTATAACAAGGCATTTTCTGTGGAAGAGGTTCTTGCTGCAGCGCCGATAACTTATCCTTTAACCTTACCTATGTGCTCTCCAGTAAGCGATGGGGCAGCCGCTGCCATAGTTTGTAGCGATGCTGGGTTAAAACGTTTAGAGCTTCAGGGAAGCCGGGCTACGAAAGTTTTAGCTAGCATATTAAGAGGTGGCAGTGACCGAGACTTAAGCGATTTTTCAAAGCATGCTAGTCGGCTAGCTGCTCTTACTGCTTACGAGCAAGCTGGTATTGGCCCTGAAGACATCGATGTGGCCGAAGTCCACGATGCGACAGCTATGGGCGAGGTGATGGAAGTCGAGGCTCTCGGTTTATGTGAGCTTGGTTGCGGAGGCCCTATGGCGGAAAACGGAGACAGCCGTATAGGAGGACGTCTCCCGGTTAACCCTTCGGGCGGACTAGAATCAAAAGGTCACCCTATCGGCGCAACGGGGTTGGGCCAAATATATGAACTTGTGACTCAACTTAGAGGCGAATCAGGCCAGCGTCAAGTCGATGGTGCGCGTATTGCAATTGCTCAGAATGGAGGTGGTATTGTCGGGATCGAGGAAGCTGTTACCGCTATTACCATTTTGGGCGGTTAATTCTCGAGCGGTTAGCAGTCTGAGCTAAGGGATTTCAGTTATGGTAGGAGCTACAACAAAATATACTATCTTGCTTGATGGAGAAATTTTACCATCGAAAGAGCTCATTGGCGGGAAAGCATGGTCGCTTTGTCGGATGAAGAGCATGGGGTTGTCTGTGCCTCCTGCGGCAGTAATTACGACGACGGCTTGTTTTGAGTACCTGAAAACCGGAGTTTTGCCGTCTGACTTACGTGCTGAAATCCGAGATGCAGTGACTGCACTAGAGGAGCAAACTGGTCGACAATTTGGGGGAAAGAAACCTCTACTACTATCTGTGCGCTCAGGGGCTGCAGTTTCGATGCCGGGGATGATGGATACAGTTCTCAATTTGGGAATAAACAGTAGTGTCGAAGAAGCCTTGGCGTTAGAAACTCAGGACGCGGAGTTTGCGCGAGATACGCATCGACGCTTTTTATCTCTTTATGCTGACATTGTTTTGAAAAGCTTAACCCCTGTTGCGGTAGATGATAAAATCGAGACTATTTTAGAACGTATTGCAAATGAGTCAAAAACGATCCCTGACTGCCCCTATGAGCAGCTTTTTAGTTCTGTTGAGGCGGTGTTTTCTTCCTGGAATTCGCGACGTGCTAAGCGGTATAGAAAGCATAACAAGATTTCAGATACATTAGGAACGGCAGTTGTCATCCAAGCGATGGTCTTCGGTAATCTGGATGATGATTCGGGAACGGGCGTCCTGTTTAGCAGGAATCCTTTGAATGGGGTTAAAGAACCTTATGGCGAATACCTTAGTCGCGCGCAAGGCGAGGATGTGGTGTCTGGCACCTGCACACCTGAGCCGATCAGCGCGTTGCAAGATAAAGCCCCAATCCTTTATCAGGAACTAATTAGATCGGCAGACGCTCTAGAGCGCGAAAATACAGACGTACAAGATATCGAATTCACTATTCAGAATGGTAAACTTTTTCTCTTGCAGTCTCGCGCGGCCAAACGCTCTCCTGAGGCTGCGGTGTCTTTTGCAATTGATATGGTTGATGAGGGGTTAATTAACAAAGAGACTGCTTTATCCAGGGTGTCTTCCGAACAAGTGCGCACTCTTTTAAGACCGAGGTTGGCTCAACATCCTGATAGCGCCCTCTCTGTGCTGGCGAAAGGTGAGTCGGCTTGTTACGGTGTTGGAATCGGGTTAGTAGTATCTTCTTCTGATGAGGCGGAACGGCTTGCGGGTGAAGGTCATAGAGTAGTATTAGCTCGAAGCACGACGAGTCCTGAAGATGTTCATGGAATGATCGCGAGCTGTGCGGTGATTACGGAGCAGGGCGGTTCTACTTCTCATGCTGCGGTCGTCGGCAGGGCTCTAGGCGTGCCATGTATCGTTGGTTGTGGAGAGAATCACTTATCGAGCCTTATAGGTCAAATGGTCACAGTCGATGCCACCGAGGGCGTTGTGTATGAAGGGTGCTTAAATGTCGAAGAACCTAATGAAAAAGATGATTCTAGATTAGTTACGTTGAAGCGATGGGTAGATGAAACTTGCTCTGTTAGAGTGATTTCCTGTGAGGATAGTGTCGCAAGAGAGGCTTTGAATTTGGATGACGTTATTGGCTGTGATGATCTGTCCATTTCTAAAGAAGCATTGCAAGGTAGCGAGTCTGTCAGAGGAAGTATGATTGACTCTGGTAAAGGAGTCTCCAACGCGATCGAGGCTGGAGTAAAGATTTTGGCGACAAGGTACCCTTTAGCGGTTGCTTTGACTGTGCAGGAATACTACAAAGATATTATTAATACTTAAGACATAAAATGTAAGGAAATGATGATATGGCTAAGCCTCCTAAAGGAGACATTGAAAGTCTAGTTCGACAGTTTGATTCATCTGATTGGACTGAGCTGCATGTTAAAACGAATGACTTCGAAGTCTATTTGTCTACAAACCCAAATTCTTCGAAGCCGGGTGGGCACAAAGATGCAGCTGCACCGGTGAATGCCTCGGTCTCGACCAGCAATGTTGGT
>Ga0308013_10001722_pt1 | contig 10627 bp, 9 predicted proteins | sample Neamet181_FD_203131 | JGI IMG/M metagenome (GOLD analysis project Ga0308013, IMG submission 203131) | Marine microbial communities from water near the shore, Antarctic Ocean - #181 | ecosystem: Environmental > Aquatic > Marine > Unclassified | place: Southern Ocean | collected 2014-07-25
CAAATTGGATAAGAAATACAGAGTCTCTGATTGCTGAACCGGTAATACTTGCAGCGACAATGCTAAAAAACATTATAAATAAAATTAACGCAGGTTTTCTTTCTTCTGATTTAATATTTATAAAATTCATAAAAGTGGGATAAAAGTTAGAACAGTCATTCTAATATTAGGAGCTTATCTTGAACTATTAATGTTAAAATATATTATATTTTGATATATTTTTTACTTATTTAATAAGGAACACTAATGGCTCAAATATCAAATATTAAAACTTCTAAAAATAATTGGAACGATACTTCCGAATCTTTAATCGTAGCAGGTATTTATTCAAATAATCAACTATCTTCTTTGGCCGAAAAAATTAATACAGAATCTCAAAATATTTTTCAAAATGGAATAGCATCTGGGGATATTAAAGGTACTCTTGGTAATAATTACACTTTTTATATTGGAAAAAGAACAATTGTACTTCTTGGTTTAGGCGATCAAAAAAAATATAATTCTGAAACTGCAAGAATAGTTGCTGGAAATGCTTCAAGGGTAGCAATTAAAAAAAAATATGATTCATTTGTTATGGAATGTATCTGCAATGGTCATTCTTTTTGCCAATCATTTGGAGAAGGACTTGTTCTAGGTAGTTACCAGTTTCTTGACTATAAAACTAAGAAAAAAAATAATTTTGAATTAAAGTCTGTTAATATTTTGGGATGTGATAATAATCTTTTGAAAAAAGGTGTAGAAATTGCAAAATCAGTTTGTTTAGCTCGAGATTTAGGTAATCATCCTGGAAATATTGCCACACCAACTAAATTAGCTGAAATTGCACAAGAAATTGCCACTGAAGGTGATATGGTATTAACTGTTTTTGATAGAGAAAAAATTAAAAGTATGGGAATGGGTGGACTTTCAGGAGTAGCTCAAGGAACTGATGAGCCTCCTAAGTTTATTATTTTAGAGTATAATGGCGGCGGTGATGAAAAACCTAAGGTTATAGTGGGGAAGGGATTGACGTTCGATGCAGGAGGAATATCTATAAAGTCGGCAGGGAAAATGGACGAAATGAAATATGATATGTGCGGTTCAACTGTTGTTCTCGGAGTGTTTAAAGCTTTAGCCTCTATAAAACCAAAAATGAATGTTGTTGGAATTATTCCGTCTACCGAAAACTTAGTTGGTGCCAAAGCCTACAAACCTGGAGATATTTTAAAAGCATATAATGGCAAAACAATAGAAGTTCTAAATACAGATGCTGAAGGAAGAATCATTCTTTCAGATGCACTTTCTTATGCATCTAAACATTTTGATCCAGAATATATACTCGATTTTGCAACCTTGACAGGGGCTGTCCTTGCAGCTTTAGGACATATCGCAACAGGTATTTTGGGTACAGATGAACAATTAATGAAACGTGTAAAGGATTCTGCTATGTCTACAGGGGAAAAAGTTTGGGAACTCCCACTTTGGCCTGAGTTTTGTAAACAAGTACAAAGTGATATTGCAGATGTGCGAAATATGGGAATTCCGGGGCAGGCCGGAACAATTGCAGGAGCAGCATTTCTTAAAGAGTTTATTGGTGATGATATTCCATGGGTTCATTTTGATATTGCGGGGACAGCTTGGGGTGTTGAACCTGATAGTATAAATCCAAAAGGAAGCGCAACTGGATGGGGTGTGAGGCTTGTTCTGGATATGCTAAATGTCTGATACTTATAAATAAAAACCAAACTTTACAAAAGAACACGTTTATTCTTTTAAGAAAATATTAGCCTCGATTTATATTTATAAAATAGCCGGATTAGTGATTACAACGGTATGATCAAAGACTACTTAATGTATTATCATATTCAGGAACCATTTTTTTCCAGTCAAACTTTGAGGCAATGGTTCCTAGGTTAGAATTTCGTATATCTTTATAATCGATTATTGCTTCTTTTATTTTATCATAAAGTTGATTTTTATTATCGTAAAGATGTATTTTATGATACTTTTTAGGAATTAATTCAGGGTAGGTAAGGCGGTTTGGAAGAATAGGCCATGTATTGCAATAAATTGCTTCTATAACGCTGACTCCGAAGAATTCTTGATTTGATGTTACAGGTAGAATATCAGCCTTCCAGAGCCATTCCGCGTATTCATTGAAAGATTTAGCATAACCCCAATGGATAATATTATCTTTAAAAATACTTTTTGCTCTTTCAAATATTTCAGGTGATTTACTAAATTTTTCACCTAAAATGGCTAAACTGAATGTATAGTTGTTTTTTTTAATTTTTTCTAAAACAGAAAAAAATTGTTCTGGGTTTTTATCATATTCCCATCTATGGTTCCATAGAATTACCGGGTTTTTTTCTTTTTGATATTTAATACTTTCAAATTTCTTAAGATCTAAACCTATATGTAGCACCTGTGACTTTTTTCGAATTAAATCAACTGATTTCAATTCATTATTATCTGGATAATTTTTAAGGAATGGGTTAAGAGCCTCTAAAAAAGAGTTCATATGAAAATTTGAATTAAATAATACTCTATCTGCTGTAAGAGCAGAAGAGTAATTAATAAATCCATAGTGCCAATCTCGTTTCTTTTTTACATCCCTATCTTTAGATGACCAAGGATAGGATAGCTGGTTTTCATGAAAATATATTGCTAATGGAATTTGATCTATTTTTTTTCTAGTTAATGATACGAAAATAGTAAGATCAAGCATGTCAGTCGCTAAAATAAGATCTGGCCTCCATTGCATCTTATTAAATTCATTTGCTAATGTGATTGCACCTCCATGCATTCGCCATTTCCAAAATTGACCTTTTAAGGACAATATTCTGACAGAATGATTACTATATCTTTTATAATTATCAGCCCATTGTTTATGGGAACCTGAGTAATACGGTTCAATTAGTAAAATATTCATTTTTATTTTGTACCTATATCTATCTAAAAAAATAGAACGTTCTTTTTTTTATTCTTAAGACTTTTTTTTATTTTTTTTATGTAAACTAGATTAGTGAATAACAGTGATATAGCATCTAACAATCACGTATTTTAGATTCCTCAAAATAAATGAAAAATACCGTCGTTGCCAATAACAAGAAAGCATTTCATGAATATCATATTCTTGAGACCTACGAAGCTGGAGTTCAACTCAAAGGAAGTGAAGTAAAGAGTATTCGTGAAGGAAAAGTTAGTTTAAAAGAGTCATATGTTTTAATAAGAAAAGGAGAAGCATGGCTTAGAGGTGCCCATATTGCAAGTTATAGTCACACTGGATTTGAAGGACATGAGCTAGTTAGGAATAGAAAATTATTATTACATAAAAAAGAGATAAACCGAATTAGTTCAAAATTAGCAGAAAAAGGACTGACGGCTGTTCCTACAAAATTATATCTAAAAAGCGGCCTTATTAAACTTGAATTCGGTCTAGCAAAAGGGAAAAAACTCCATGATAAACGTGAAAGTAAGAAAAAAAGAGATGTTGAAAGAGATATTCAAAGAGCTTTGAGATCCTAATGAAATTTTTATCAGTTAATAAACAAATGGACCTTATTAAAAAAGGTGCTGAAGAAATCCTTCCAGAGAATGAATTAAGTAAGAAAATAGAGAAATCTATTTCAACTGGAATTCCTCTAATTGTCAAATTAGGGTGTGATCCGAGTAGACCCGATTTACATATTGGGCATGGAGTTGTCTTAAGAAAATTAAGACATTTTCAAGATCTTGGGCATCAAGCAGTGCTAGTAATTGGTGATTTTACTGCTATGATTGGTGATCCTTCGGGTAGAAATAAAACTAGGCCACAACTTACACTAGAAGAGGCTAAGGGAAATGCAAAAAGCTACGTCGATCAATCAAAAGTTATACTTAATATAAAAACACTTAAAGTCCAATATAATTCTACTTGGCTTAGTAAAATGAATTTTGATGATGTTGTTAAACTAGCAAGCTCTTATACCGTAGCAAGGATGTTGGAAAGAGATGATTTTACTAAAAGGTTTCAACAAGAAATTCCAATTTCAATCCATGAATTTTTATATCCTTTAGCTCAAGGACAGGATTCTGTTGAATTAAAAGCTGATGTTGAATTAGGCGGAACGGATCAAAAATTCAATTTATTAGTAGGCCGTGATTTACAAAAAAATAATGGACAGATTCCCCAATGTATTATAACCATGCCATTATTAGAAGGTACGGATGGTGTAGAGAAAATGTCTAAGTCGTATGGTAATCATATTGGTTTAAATGATAAACCAGAAGATATGTATGGAAAAACCCTGTCTATATCCGATGATATGATTTTGAAGTGGTTTATTTTAGCTGCTGATTCTGATTTAAAGAGTGTAAAAAAGGCCGAAAAAGATTTAAGAGATCCATCCAAAAATCCTATGGAAATAAAAAGAGATTTAGCGAGGAGAGTAGTCTCATTATTTTATAATTTAAATATTGCTGAAAAAGCAGAAAAACATTTTAATAATGTTGTTGTAGGAAAAGGTATTCCCAATGTTATTCCTGAGCACACCTTGGTATCTGAAGATCTGTTAGTGAATATTCTTTTTGATTCTGGTATATTAAAAAGTAAAAGTGAAGGTAGGCGCATGATTAAACAAGGTGCTGTTAAAATTGATAATAAACCTATTAACGATATTAATGCTAAAGTTAAAGCTTTAGAAAATCCTATAATTTTAAAAGTAGGCAAGCGTCGATTTTTAAAGCTAATTAAATGAAGAAATACTTATTTTCCCTTACATTATTTTCACTAATCTATTTTTCATGCAGTCTGACTAAACCAAAGCCACCTAAACTAGTTATTACTTTTGTGATTGATCAAATGAGACCAGATTTGCTCACCAGATTTGAACATCTTTACACTGGAGGTTTTAAATGGTTAATTGATCACGGTAATTGGTTTACAAATACTCATCATGAGCATAGCTATACTGCTACTGGACCAGGACATACTGCTATTGGATTTGGTCAATATCCCGGTAAAATAGGTGTACTTGGAAACAGCTTTTATGATAGAGATTTAAAATCTATTGTTAATTGTGTTGAGGATCCAAAAGCAAAGGTAATTGGCTCAGATACAGGTCATGCTCGATCTTTTTCTCGTTACAAAGCTTTTGGTTTAGGTGACTGGTTACAGGATACCTATCCAAACTCTAAGGTTATTGCAATTGCAGGTAAAGATAGATCTGCATGTATTCTTGGTGGTAAGAATCCATCAATGCCATTATATTATAATAATTCTGGAAAATTTATTTCTTCTAGTTATTATCTTAATCGATTACCAGGATGGGTTGATAAATACAATAAGCAGTTAAATTTTAAAAAATATAAAGATTCTTTATGGGTAAAATCACTTAGTGAAGACTTTTATTTAAAATATGCAAGAGAAGATCATTACTATGGTGAATATGATGGCTTTAATAAAGAACCCTATTCTCCAGTTTTTCCAATTGGAATTGACTCAACTGAAAGCCCCAATTCAATAATTATGGGAAGACCATGGTTTGAAAGAGAAATACTAAATCTTGGTAAGCTAGCTATCATTGAAGAAAACCTTGGTAAAGGAGAGTCACCTGATTTATTATTTATTGGACTTTCTGCGATGGATTGGATGATACATGATTATGGACCATTTTCACAAGAAGTTATGGATGCTTTCATAAAAGTTGATAAATATTTAGGAAAATTTATTGAGGATATAGATGATATTGTTGGACTTGAAAATGTGCTATTTACTTTAACCTCAGATCATGGAGGTCTTCCTATTCCTGAATATGTAGTTGAAAAAGGTGGTTCAGCTGGCCGAATTAATAAGGCTCATTTAAAAGAAGCATTAGAATGGATAGATGAAGAATGTGAGGAGCGGTTCGGTTCAAAATTATATCATCGAAATGGATCAAACTTTTATTTAGATTCAATAAAAATGAAAAAAGCAGAAGTTTTAACTAGTGATATTTTTAATATAGTTGAAAAATACTTATTAAATGTTAAAGGAATTAGTAGAGTCATCAATAAAGAGAGTCTTCTAAAAAGTGATAAATCTGATAAAATTACCAAAAGATTAAAGAATATGACTCACTTTTCAAAAAGTCCTGAAATTTTTTCAATACTTGAAAAAGGATATTTATACAAGTCCCCATATGGAACTTCTCATGGGACGCCTTATGATTACGATACACACGTACCATTAATCTTTTCTAGAAAGGAATTTCAAATGAGACAAGATGCTTCAAAAAGGGAAACCGTAGACATTGCCCCTACAATAGCTAAATACTTAGGAATTATTATTCCCGATTATTGTGATGGGAAGTCGATTAATTTGTAGCATGTTAAATTTAGAAAAAATAATTAAACAGTATGATGGTGCTAAGGCCGTAAATCAAATATCTTTTAATGTAAATAAAGGCGATATATATGGATTTTTAGGTCCTAACGGTGCGGGAAAGACAACTACCATTAGAATGATTATGGGTATAATTCAGCCAGATTCAGGTTCAATAAAGCTAAACGGCAAAAATATTAATTCTTTTGCAAGACGAAATTTAGGTTATCTACCTGAAGATAGAGGCTTATACCAAAAACAAAAATTAGAAGAGACAATAAATTATTTTGGAATGCTGAGGGGACTTGAAAAGGAAGAATCGAGAAAAAGCACATCCATATGGCTTGAGAGATTCAATCTCCAGGACCAAGGAGATCGAAAAATAGAAGAGTTATCAAAAGGGAATCAACAAAAGGTTCAATTTATATTGGCTCTTTTACATGATCCTGATCTTTTAATTTTAGATGAACCTTTTACGGGATTAGATCCTTTAAATCAATTACTTCTTAAAGAAATTATTCAAGAGAAATCTGAAGAAGGTAAAACTATCGTTTTCTCAACTCATCAAATGGAACAAGTAGAGCGTTTGTGTTCTAATATTTGTTTAATCAATAAAGGTGAAATCATAGTTGAAGGAAAATTAGATGAGATTAGAAAGTCTAATCAAACAAACGAAGTCGAAGTTCATTTCATAGGGAATCTAGATAGCAATACTGTAGGCCAATATTTAAGCGAATTTAAAATAAAAGAGAACTCTATTTCTGGTTTGATTAAAAAAAATCATAGGGAATTTCTAGATTGGATAAATAAAAAGGTAATTGTTGAATCATTCCAATTAAAAGTACCAACTCTTGAGAAAATTTTCATTGATGAGGTTAGTAAAATTTCATGAATCAAATATGGAAAATTTTTAAATGGGAATTCAAAAATAGAGTAAAAACAAAATTATTTATCATAACGACATTTATTCTACCCATTTTTATGTATGGACTGTTGTATCTACCCTCTTTATTAATGGACTTAGAGCCGGAAAATGTAAGAAGCATTGGGTTGATTTATGAAGAAGAAAATAAATCATTGATTAATCGTTTTAAGGAACAATCCGATTTGTCATTAAAGCTTCAAAATGGAGGTCCACAGTATATTTTTGAACGATTTAATGATGAAAAATCAGCATTAAATAGTGTTCTTACAAAAAGAAATGAAGGTTTCCTTCACATTCCAGTAACCATTTTAGACAGTGGAGAGGTTAAATACTATAGTAAATCATTAAGTAATATAAAAGTTTATTCAAGCTTGAGAAGATTGCTAAATCAGGTCGTTATAGAACAGCGAATGATTAACCAAGGTATTAATATTTCTTTAGTTGGTCAATTGAGTAACAGAATCCAATTTGAAATTTTTGAAGTCGATGAACTTGGAAAGTCATCACAAAGTGATGGATTATCAAGCTTTTTAATCCCGTATCTATTTTTGATGATATTGTTTATGACCGTATTTATGAGTGGACAATTATTATTAAGATCTGTAATGGAAGAACGAACAAGTAGAACAATAGAAATTTTACTTTCTTCTGTAACACCAGATGAATTAATGAGAGGTAAGATCCTTGGTCTTGGAGCGCTTGGGTTAACTCAAATGATCTTTTATTTATCGATTGCATTATCGGTTACCTATTATAAAGAACTTGCAGTTATAGAGATTTCGCAAATTCCTTTATTTTTAATTTATTTTATAACAGGTTATTTATTTTATGCCTCTATATTCGCTGCGATGGGAACTTTTTTTACTTCAGAACAAGAAGCTCAGCAATCAAGTGGTGTAATTAGTATTATTGCTGTTCTTCCGATAGCATTTGCATCTTACTTTATTACTAATCCTGGATCTGCATTCACAATAGGAACTTCTTATTTCCCACCTTTGACTCCTTTTATGATGATAATTCGTTTAGGAACGGATAGTGTGGGGATGTCAGAAGTCTTTTATACCTCTATCTTGATGCTGTTCTCTTGTTGGGGGATGTTGACTATATCAGGAAAAATATTTAGAACAGCAATTTTACTTTATGGTAAAAAAATTACGATTAAAGAAATTTTTAAATGGATAAAAGCTTGAATTATTTATCATCAAATACTAAAAATATAGTTTTTAAGAAATGACAGGGCTTATATTATACTTTTTAAGTGCTTTAATTATTTCTTTTTTATGTTCTCTTTTAGAGGCTGTTTTATTGAGTATTTCGATTGCTCAAGTTTCTGTAATGAAAAAAGAGGGGCATAACTCTGGACTAGTTATGTCTGAGCTGAAAAAAAATATAAATAGACCTTTAGCGGCAATTCTTACAATAAATACAATTGCTAATACTATTGGAGCTGTTGGTGTAGGAGCTAAAACTCAGATGATTTATGGGAATCAGTGGGTAGCAATTGTTTCTGGAATTCTTACTTTATCAATTTTAGTTATTTCAGAAATAATTCCAAAAACAATAGGAGCTGTTTATAATAAGTCACTAGCACCCTTTTCGGCTATTGCTATTAAATCTTTAATGTTTATTGCTTGGCCATTTGTTCTTCTTTCAGAAAACATATCTCGAATAATTGGAAAAAGTGGGAACGGAGACATCTCCAAAGCATCTAGAGAAGAATTATTAGCTCTAGCGGAAATTAGTGAAGGGGAAGGTTCTATCGATGAGCAAGAAGGTGATATTATTGAGAATCTAATGAAATTAGATAATATTCAAATAGAAGAGGTTATGACTCCTAGGTCCGTAGTGTTTGCATTACAAGAAAAAGATACTGTTGGAAGCGTTATAAAAAAAAATTCGCCTATTGCGTTTTCTCGCATTCCAGTTTTCAATAAAGATCTAGACAATATTGTCGGGATTGTAAATCGATATACCCTAGTTACCAAACAAGCTGAAGATAAGTTTGATATTGAAATGAATATGATTATGAAACCTATTCATTCAATAATGGAAAAAACCTCCGTTTCAGAGGTGTTAGATCTTTTTGTGAAGCGAAGACAACAAATGTTTTTTGTTACGGATGAATTTGGAACAACAACTGGTTTGATAACTTTAGAAGATGCAATTGAAACATTACTTGGCGTTGAGATTGTAGATGAGCATGATAATGTTGTAGATATGCGTAAACTTGCGAAAGCAAAAATGAAACAGGGCTCTCTTTAAAAGTTTTTGGTCTTAAGTATTGAGTTTTGGCTAATTAAAAGATAAATTTGCCGGCTAATCCACAGGAGAATTAAAATAAAATGGCAAAGAAACAAAAAAGTTTTGCAGACAAAGCCTCTGGAAACAAAAATGTTGACTCAGTCTTCGTAAAATATGTAAAAAGTGTTAAGTCAGAAAAAACTGGTCAGTGGAGATTTAATGAACAAATTATTCGTACCACTAAAGGTGAACAATTAGATGTAGCTTTAAAACGTATGGATGAAGTTGCTAATTTAGTTGATATTGATCTTGATCAATTTACTAAATCATCTGAACCAGTAGCAGAAGAAGCACCGTCTAAAGAAGAAGCACCGTCTAAAGAAGAAGCACCGGTACAAAAGTAAAATAATTACTTACCTTAAAAGCATTGATGTTGGAGAGGTGGCCGAGTGGCTGAAGGCGCACGCTTGGAAAGCGTGTTTACGTTCATAGCGTAACGTGGGTTCGAATCCCACTCTCTCCGCAAATTTTTTAATTTACTTTTTCATAGATAAGACTTAAACATAAAGTCTATCAAATTATAAACCATCGGTCATTAACCTAAAAAAGAGAATTAAGTAAAAATATATGGGTTATATATATATGGTTCTAAGTGCCTTCTCATTCTGTCTCATGACTGTATTTGTGAAGATTGTAGGGCAAGATATTGGTACCTTCCAAATTATTTTTTTTAGGGGTCTTTTTACACTATTAATCACCCTTTTAATTATAAAAAAAAAGAAAGTCTACCCATGGGGTGTTAATAAGAAAATATTAATCTATAGGGGTTTATCTGGAACCTTAGCTCTTTTTTTTGTTTATGAATCCATTCAAAGGTTATCTTTGTCAGAAGCAACGGTTATCCAATATTTATATCCAATATTTACAACTTTATTAGCATCACTTCTTATTGCAGAAAAATCTACAAAATATATATACATAGCTATTACACTTGGTTTAACCGGTGTCTATGTAATTCTAAATTTTCCTTTTATCAGTCTTGATACATCGCTCAATATCAAAAATGTATATATAGCCCTGATTGGCTCTTTTTTAACAGGATTAGCTTATGTTTTAGTACGTCACGCATCAAAAAAAAA
>Ga0308013_10001731_pt1 | contig 10603 bp, 11 predicted proteins | sample Neamet181_FD_203131 | JGI IMG/M metagenome (GOLD analysis project Ga0308013, IMG submission 203131) | Marine microbial communities from water near the shore, Antarctic Ocean - #181 | ecosystem: Environmental > Aquatic > Marine > Unclassified | place: Southern Ocean | collected 2014-07-25
GCTAACGCCCATAACAAAACTTTCAGGCACAGCAAAAATACTTCAAGAAAAACTAAGCCATGAATTTGCAACTGGCTGGAAAAAAAGCAATAAGATAATTGAAAAAGATTTAAGCGAAGTACAGCGCGAAGTAACTGGACGCTTTAACGAAAAGTTCCGCGCTATTGTAGAGGACATTTCTTTACACGCAGCTAAAGGCACAATGTCTGAAGATATAAATGAGATGTTAATGTTGTCTTTGCGAAGCAATAAACCTATAGTCAGCGAGAAGCTAGATGACGCTACTGCGCTTGCTGTAAATAAAGCAGCGGGTCAGGTACGCATGTTATATAAAGAAATGGGTGTCGGCCTTAAAGAAATTGGCGTGATTGATGATCTCGTTGACAACTACATTCCTCGTATGTGGGATCGTAAAGCTATTGAAGCCAACCCTGAAAAACTTGCAGAGCTTTTAGAAACTAAAGGCGGCTACGCAAAAGGAACAGGTAAAAAGACTGTTGATGACATGCTAGGCGTTGTAGATCAAATAGATGCTGGTGGAGCAGGTGGACATTTCTTTTCAGCTAAACGAAAACTAAACCAAATTGAAAACGATGCAGACTTTCAAGAGTTTTTAAACAACGATGTTCTAGGATCACTGAATGCCTACACTTTTCAAGCTGGTAAGTCTATTGCAAAGCACCGCGTACTAGGCGTAAACAACTTAGGCGAGTTCCAAAAATTCTGGACAGGCCGTATACAAAGAGAAATGGCTGCTAAAGGCGAAAAGATGTCTGCTTCAGAAGTAGCGCAGATTGATACGCTGTACAGAACAGCCACTGGCGAAGGCATGGAACGCTACGGAAAGAAAATGCAGAACGCTGTAGATACTTACGGTTTTGTTAATCGTGTTTCTATGCTGGGCTTAGCCACACTGTCTAGTTTAACTGAAGTGTTTTTAAACATCAGCAAAGCAGGCGTAAGAAACTCTGCTAAAGGTTTTTCTGAAGCAATGGAGATATCGTTTAAAGGCGTTACTAAAGACTTAGAGTCAACGCTTAAAACAAACAACGGCTTAACAGCTAAAGAAGCATTCTCTGAAATGCGTAAGATGAGTGTAGCAATGGATCAAGCAATGGCTCAACAAGGCAACCGTCTTGCTGGTGATGACTTGATGAATGATTGGATGCAGGATAAAAGCAATAAGTTTTTTAGAATTACGTTGCTAGATCAATGGACAAAGTTTGTTCAAACAACATCTTATGTAAGCGGTAAGAATTTAATCAACGAAAACTTAGAAGCTCTTGCAGCTAACGGCTCACGAAAGTTAGACAGAAAACACGAAAGCATGATAGGTGAGTTGGCTGAGCTAGGTATTGATTATAAGCAAGGCATTGAATGGCTCAAAGCAGGTGCTAAAAAAGACAACGCTTTTTATGACGAACAAGTTTTAAGTGGCGCAGCACGTTACTCTAACTCTGTAGTTCTACAGCCTACAGCGATGTCTGGTTTAAAGCCTTTGCTTTTCTCTAACCCTAAAAGTGCAATACTGTTTCAACTGTTAGGTTATCCAGTAGCGTTTACAAACACTGTAATGAAAGGCGCTGCAAAAGCACTTGTAAAAGACCCTGTACGCAACACACCTAAAATACTTGCAGCAGCTACTCTTATGACAGGTATGGCGCGTTGGACAAACTACGTGCGAAGTGATGGCAAAAGCGAAGAAGGCAAAGACACTGATGAAATTTTATATAACTCTGTAGCTCGTTGGGGCGGTAATGGCATCATGCTTGATAGCTTTAACAGGGCTAGAACATCTTCTATGTACACTAAAAGTGCTTTACCTTACGCAACAATAGCTATGGGGCCAGCAGGCTCAGATGCAATTAGTCTTATGCAACAAGGAATTTTACCTACTGTCGGAGGAAAAGTTCCATTTGTTAGTGGCTCATACTTCGGCAAGCAAATGTTAGGTGAACGAACTGTTAGAGATTATAAAGATGTACTACGTGAACTAGAAGATAGGTATGTGTCAGGAGCACTTGTAAAAGAATTTGATGTTAGTGGAGCTAAAGTAGGCTTTAACAAAGGCGGCGAAGTTCTTGTGCCTAATGCACCTGCTGAGCCTGATGAGCGCATAGACAAAATGACAGGCCAGCCATATAACATTCAAGCTGGTTCTGCATTTATGGACACGACTGATCCCTTTAAAGTTATGATGAACAAGGGTGGCGCAGTTAAACGTAGAAACTATAACGTAGGTGGTTTACTAATTGGTAAGGGCGCTGCGGCAGTTGCAGACTTAGCGGGTGAAACTGCTAATAAAGTCTTCAAAAACTTAGACGGCCTCTTCAACAAAGAAACTGTGCAGAACGCTGCAAACAATATTGATAGACAAATAAATGACCTGAACCTAGACACTGCTAATCCTAAGTTTGCTACATACGTAGACAGCCTTGTAGTTAATAATTTAGAGCCAGACAACTATCGCTCTATTTATGAACTAGAACAAATACCACAGTGGAAAAAAGCTATGGAGAATCAAGATAGTTCTCAGCAAGCAGCTTTGTGGTCAGAGGCGCAGACAGCTTTAGGTATTACAGAGCGCAAACGTGTTGCTTTAGAAAACATTAGGGACTTACAACAAGAGATTGATCCTAATGCAGCTTTAGAGTCTGTTATTCCGAACAGTTTAGGAAACCTCACTACTGCTTACAAGAATGTAAAAGTAGATGTAACTCCTGAAGAGATCGCTAAAGTAAACATAGATGACCTCGACCCTGTTGTGTTGGCTAATACTGAAGATTTTTTGAGACGCACAATACAAGAAAATGATAGCCAAAGTTTATCGGCTAAAGGTCTTGAGGCTGTTGTTGAAAAAACAATCGTTAAGTTAATGGCTTCAGGCGAAGTAGACTTTAGCAAGTTCAACACTCCAAAACTAGATTTTGATATTGGGGTTCCCGGCATAGCCCCTACTAAGCAAAGCATAGAAGCTCGTATTGCAAACTCAGAATACAAAGATTTTGTGTATAGAGGAACAACCAGCTACACAGGCGCAGCACATGATATTGCTTTTGCTTTTGCGCGTGAAACAGGCGTACACACAGGAACTGAAGGACAGGCAACATCAATTCTTATACGTGGTTTACCTCATACTGCTTTAAAAAAGGAGCTAAAAGAACGTATTGATTCTGGAACTTTAACAAGAGAAGAAAAAGCTGCATTCTTTAGCGATCCAGATTTAATTGAAGGTAAGTTTGTACCACAGTTAGATGAAGCTACTGAGATTGTAGACGATGTTCCGCTAGATGTTGGATACTTTGGAAAGTTTGGCGATCCTTTTGAAACAGAAATAAAGCCACTGACTATGAATAGAGGTTACATAAATGTAGAGAAGCCGCTACTTATTGACTCAGATATGGCTGGTTGGGAAGCTGAAAGATTGTTAACTGACGATGGTGGAGGCTTTAGCGAGTTGTTTATGGAACAACTTTTAATAGATGATATAAATCTTACGCCATTTCAAGACAGCATGCTTGATGATTTATATGCAAGAGCAGAATATATTACTGAATCTATGTACACCGAAATATATAATACTGGCGTAGGCACTCAGGCTGCAAGACCTTCTAATGTATATGAAGCTTTAAAAAGCGACTTAATACGCGCAGAGTTTAATATTGATTTCCGTGAGTTTTTACAAGACTTAGGTTACGATTCTATTAAATATAAGAATGTAGTAGAAACAAGCTTAGAAGGCGAGAGTGACTACTCATACATTCTCTTTAACCCTGATCAGTTTATACCTGTAATAAGCAAGCTGCTAGATAGTTCAGATGTACCTGTAAAGAAACGTGGCAAGAATAACCCTAAGAGAAGTAAAAAACAGATTCAAATAGATGGCGAACAAAAAGATTATAGGCGTGGTCTTAGAACTAACTTCTTTTTTGACGCTCCTGCAAGCGATAAAACAAGAAAGTTAAAAGCTTCTCAGATTCCAGAAGGAACAGCTAAATTAAGAGCAGCATTTAAAAAAGCATGGCAAGCAAAAGAAGAAACTTTTAAACTTGAGGGGAAAGAATATATAACTGAAGATTTAATTCAAGAGGGAACCAAAGTTTATAAAGCTACTTTTAATGAAGGTGGTGTAGCTTCTTATGAAATTCAAGCAGGAGACACGCTTTCAAATATTGCTAAGCAACACGGTACAACTTTAGAGCAGCTTGCAGCAGATAATGAGATTACTGATCCTAATATGATTTATGCTGGACGCAGTATTAATGTCCCTGAAGCAGGAAGCTTAGAGCCAGTGCAAGCACCTATAAGCATGCCAGAGCCGCAGCAAGCAGCACCTAGTCCTGCACCTGAGATACAGCCAGCAGCTCCTTCTATACGAGAGCAAGTAGCGTCAGCAACTACAGAAGCGGCAGAGACAGTTACTCAAAGCTTTAAAGATGTTACTACCGCTATTGCAACTAAAACTGCAAGTGTTTCAGGCGCAGCTTCTGAGTTAAGCGATCAGGTCGGGGATGTATTAGCAACTAGAACTAAGAGCGTGGCTGATGCTGCTACTGCTTTAGACTTTGGATCGAGAGGTCGTACCGCAGAGAACACTTCTGGTACTACTAGTGATTCAGGTATTGAAATGTCTGACATTAGAGAAGGGGCTGGAAAGGCTTTAAAAGCTTTGAAGAACTTAGTATCTATAGACGCTGATAAACTTAGAGCTGCTGTTGCTGCTCCTGAGACAGACATATCAGACGTTAAGTTGCCAGACTTTAGTTCAGAAGGACGTACCGCAGAGAACACTACAGGCACTACTAATGAACCTGCAAGTGCTCCAATACCTACAATGATTAAACAGTTCTTACACGATGTTACTGGCGGAGATAAAAAACTTACTGAAAAAGATTTACTAGCTCCTGAGTTAGAGTTTTTAACTACACGCGCTATTTCTTTAGCTGAAGAGGGGAAGAATAAAATAGAGTATAAAGACTACAATACTGAGGGAGAAGGACAGTCACAATATTCTGATGTAGGTGGTGGTGGTGGCGTGTTTGATTTCTTTACTAAGCTTAACGACCCAGCATATTCAATGAAGACTACTTTAGGTCAGGCCGAAATAAAAACTAACGACAAAGGTGAAACCATTATTGTAGATCAATATAACTTTAATGATAGCGATGGAGCCTTTAGTTTATTGCAGTTCTTAAAAGGAATTAAAAACGCAGGCTTTAGCCCATACGCACAAGCAAGAAACGTTGCTAGAGAGTTGGGCAGCGAAGAAGGTGAAGGCAGCGAAGTAGAAATTAATTTAGGCAAGTTAAATAAAAAAGAATCTAAGGAGTTATTAGCATCACTATGACATCAGAATTTAAATACTTTAAACTCGAAGACTTCAAATGCAAAGAAACAAACGAGAACGAGATTGACCCAGCGTTTGTACACAAGCTAGACCACTTGCGAGAAGCTTGTGGTTTCCCCTTCTACATTACCAGCGGGTACAGAAGTCCGAACCACAGACTAGAAAAGTCTAAACCCAAAGGGCCGGGAACGCATGCACAGGGTATTGCCTGCGATATAGCTGTTAACGGAGGCCGTCAGCGCATGCAGATCGTGCGCCACGCTTGCGCTTTAGGTTTTATCGGCATAGGAGTTGCCAAAGGGTTCGTACATGTGGATATGCGCGATGACCACAAGCCCGTTATGTGGTGTTACTGATGTCTCCTAAAAGACTTGAGCACTCTTCAAAGTACGAAGACTGGGACTTAGACGGTGACGGTATCGTAACAGACGCAGAAATACACCAACATCAAGAGATGTTAGACATAGAGCTGCGCGAAGATAAAGCAGGCACTCAAAAGAAGATGGCATGGGTAGCAATGATTAGTATGTGTATCTACGCTATCCTGCCTCTCTTTCCGTTTATACCGGAAGATCGTTTAGAAACAATAGCTTCACTTTCAGATATGTTATTCCTGTCGCAGGCTTCTGTGGTAGGGCTTTACTTTGGCGCAACAGCTTACATGGCAAGAGGAAAATAATATGTTACAGGCATTGATCGGCCCAGTCACAGGACTGCTCGACAAGTTTATTGAAGACAAAGATGCAAAGAATAAAATTGCATTCGAGCTAACCACCCTTGCAGAGCGACACGCTCAAGAGTTAGCTAAGGGTCAGCTAGAAGTAAACAAGGTAGAAGCGGCACACAAGAATCTATTTGTAGCTGGATGGAGACCAGCAGTCGGTTGGTCATGTTGCTTTGCTCTAGTCTACTCTACGATTCTATCTCCTATTTTAGGCATCTGGTTCACTGTACCCCCTGTTGACAGCTCGTTGTTGACAACAGTGTTGATGGGCATGTTAGGTCTAGGTGCTATGAGAACTGTGGAGAAAACCAAAGGCGTACAACGGGAGAAATAAGATGGCTAAAGCAGCTAAGAAAAAGTCAACAGTCAACGAAGCAGGGAATTACACTCAGCCTGCCCTGCGTAAAAGACTCTTTAAGAAAATCACAGAAGGAACTAAAGGTGGTAAATCGGGGCAGTGGTCTGCGCGTAAAGCTCAGCTACTTGCCAAAGAATATAAAGCAGCAGGAGGAGGTTACAAATGAAAGGTGTTAAGCATTATAAAAAAGACGGTACTGAGCACAAGGGTTCTAGTCACAAGATGTCTGACGGCACTCTACACACTAATAAATCCCACACTAAAACTAGTGTAAAACTATTTCATTTAAAAGATTTGTCTACTAAAGCTAAGGTGAAAGCTACAGGTAAAAAGTAATGGCACTAGCTAAGTCTCAAAAGTCTTTAAAGAAATGGACAGGGCAGAAGTGGACTACGCCTTCCGGTAAACCCAGTGGAAAAACAGGTGAGGTATATGCGCCTGCTAAAGCTATAAAGAAACTTCAGTCTACTGCCGCAGGTACAAAGAAACTGGCTGCTGCCAACAAGAAGAAACGCGCTGCAACTGCTGCTGGAAAGCAATACGCCAGCCACGGCCTACATAAAGGGAAGAATAGAGCATGAGCATTGAATATAGAGGAGAAAGATTTGAAGGTCACAACAAACCTAAGCGTACTCCAAAGCATGCGTCTAAGTCTCACGTAGTTCTTGCGAAAGATGGCGCTGAAATCAAGATGATTCGGTTTGGAGAGCAGGGAGCCAGCACAGCGGGTAAGCCTAAAGCTGGAGAGTCAGATAAGATGAAAGCTAAAAGAGCCAGCTTTAAAGCCCGTCACGGTAAGAACATCAAGAAAGGAAAGATGTCAGCAGCGTACTGGGCTGATAAAGTTAAGTGGTAAGACTAGTATATAGATTGTAGTTCTGTTTCTATATCTTCATGTAAGTCTTCAAGTTTAAGTTTAGCGACTCTAATTATCTGACGCATGAGAATAACATCTTTAGGGCTGAACACTTTAGAAAGGTCTTTATCGGGAATGCCGGACATTTCTGTCACGACATCCCCTTTAGTATTGATAAGGACACTAAAGCTTATAATATTAGCTTCAGACGATTTCACACGCACCACCTACACAGGCTAGTTCTTGAGAACCTGTAGTATTATCTTCCTGTTCAAACTGTTCTAAGTCCTTCCAGTCCACACCTTTCGGCATCGCTGCTACTAGTTCTTTGTACTTCTCAGCAGTGATGTCTTCATACGGAGCTTGTTGATATACATGGTCACTGAATGGCAACAAACTGATACCGCTACACAGGTCAAAGTTATCCCATATCCACTGTGCTATCTGCAAGAACTCGCTGTCCGTATAGTATACAGTGATAGATGGCTTGTGTTCGCACCAGTGATTCTGGTAAGCCTTCCAAAGTGCTAACTGCTCCATAGCTCCTACCTGAGATACGGTCACACTAGACTTAGGAGCCTTTACAGGGAAGCTAAACACAGCAGAAGAAGGACTCATTACATCCTGCTCTACAGGAAACCCTGCTTGATCCATGAACTCTGCAAGTGGGTCTTTCTTATCGCTACGTACTCTGCGAATGTAATACTCAGAGAAGCGAGGATGGATACCACTAGCAGAATCGACAAGCTGAGATACAGTACCGCTAGGCTTAACGCATGTAATAGCCGCAGACTGACTAATGCCGAGCTTAGAAGCCCACTTCTTATTTGTTTCCACACATACATCTCGTACTGCCTCCAACCATACTGCAAGCTTAGGTGAATCACCTTTACTCATAATGGCGTGATCCATAATGCCTGTCATGCTAACACCTAATAGTGCCTCTTCTTCGGTGTTCTTCTTCCAACAGTTCCGTAAGTATCTAAAGTCTGTGAGTGTTGCTTGCAGCGTACCGATGATAGAAGCCATCTCAGCTTTTTCTGTAAGGGTCTCAAGGGTATCGTTTGAACGCACAACAATCTCTGACAGGTTACAGAACTGATTGCTGCGTAGAATGATCTCAGAGCAAGGGTTAGTACCGAAGTCCTGCTCTGCATCTCTACGTCCGTTACGTGCTGCAATCTTCTGTGCTGCTACACGGCTAAAGATACCGCGCTCACCTGCCTTAGACTCATACATGTTCTGCATCTCACCTAAGAAAGCCTCAAAGTCTGGCTTCTCAGTGTACGCTACGCTGTTGTTAGCCAACCTACGATGACCTTCTAGTTCCCACCAGTTACCACTCTTAGCTTTAGCCATGCGAGGATCAGACAGATTAGAGAGGCTGATGAGGGCTGAACGTCTAACACCACCTACAACAACAATGTCTGCAATCTTACATACAACATCATGGCACTCTAAGCTGTTTAACTTACGACCTGCTGCTTTCTGGAATATCTCAATGCAGAAGTGGAACAAATCTACTAGTGGCTCTGGCCCTGATGCACGACCACCAAAGGTTTTAAGTCTTGCACCTGCTGGACGAACCCTGCTGATGTCCCACTGAGGTATCTTACCTGCGTACAGCATAGCAATAAGCTCACGAAACGCAGAAGCCCAGCCAATCTTGCTGTCACTAATTACAATGACGCTGTCTGTCTTGTGGAAGGTCTCAGCTACTACTGGCAACTTAGTAATAAAGTTACGCTCAACGCTAAAGCCTACGCCTGTGCCACACATCAACACATACATCAGCTCATCAAAGCTGCGCGGTGAGTCAATGGCGAGGTAGCTACAGTTGAAACCAGCTACGTTGTCTTTGTCTAACGCTACTCCTGCTGTCATCATGCAGCGCATAGAAGGCATAACGTCTAAGTTATGTATAGCCTTGTAAAGCTTTCCGGCTACCTTGTCATCTATCTGGCCTCGCTCTGTCCAGAAGTCTACATATCTTTGTACTGTTTCTGCCCATGTCTCGCGTCTACCTGCTTCAGGTATCCATCGTGCGTATCTGCTCTTGTGTATAAACTGTTGATACTGATCCATTAGTTATTCTCCTCTATAAAATACTCAGCTATATGACATTCTTCAGACCAACGGTTGATTACTTTAAATGTCCTCTTATTTATTGTGTGTCCTTCCTTTTTTAGTTCGTAGATTCTTGCGGCTAGTCGCGTAATCCCTAAGTCACGAAAAGAATCTAATGTTGTGAGTGTCTTTCCACTTTCTAACCAATCTAATACTCTGTGTGCTTGTGTCATTAGCTATTTTCCTTTAAGTTGAGTGTGCTAGAAAAGCACCTACTCCAAAACATACGGCACAGAATACCACATACATAGCTGCGTGTCTAATAAAATCGTACATCAGTCTTCTTCAATACTGTCTATAAGTTTCTGCAAGTACCACTGAGCTTTCTTTGTGTCCTCTAAAGCTTTTCCCTTATAGGACATCCTCCAAAGATATTTGAGGCAGTTACCTTTTAAGTAACCTTCAAAGGCTTCAACGGACATGCTTGCCTTGATAGCTTCGATACATTCTACACCACCTGCATTATAATGTGCTGGCTTGTTAACGACATCTTCTTCATGTGCTTCTGACATTGCCGCTTCAACGTAACGATTCCATGTTTCTTTTGGTGTTTCCGTTATGGTGTCACGGTGTTTAAATTCTTTATCTCTTATGTTATTCCAGTCTTGAGGTGTTGCGTTATTAATGCTCATTCTCAGGTCTCTTTTTATTTGCTTTCTGTTTATCTTTCTTTAGATGCGAGGCGCTTGTAGATTTTTTAAACTTCTTTTTCCTGTCAAACCTATCACGCCTTTCATCTTTCCTACTTTCATCAGTCATCGAAAGTTTCTCGCTTTTCTGCGTTGATCCAGCTATCGGGGATACTGTCTTCGCTATACCACCTAAAGTCATTAGCACTTGCCCACTCACCGTGACTTCTTTTAGTGCCATCCTTACGCCTCTTAGCTTGAGGCATTGGAGCACTAGGGTTTGCAAAGAGAAACACTAACTCAGTATCTTCAGGTAATGTTTTCTTTATCCAGATATACTTGCTGAACTCAGCGTAGTCCCAGAACCTTCCCTTAGCTTCCAGCAAAATCTTCTTGCCCTCTACCTCTTTAACAAAGTCAGGCTCATACTTATGCTCTATCGTGTACTCTACCTTGTCTGTATGGAAACTCCAGTTGTCTAGTATGCCTGAGTGAAGCTCATACTCCCAGTTAGAATCATAGCCTTTGACTACATCTTTTTCTACTGGTCGTTTGATACGGG
>Ga0308013_10001736_pt1 | contig 10584 bp, 9 predicted proteins | sample Neamet181_FD_203131 | JGI IMG/M metagenome (GOLD analysis project Ga0308013, IMG submission 203131) | Marine microbial communities from water near the shore, Antarctic Ocean - #181 | ecosystem: Environmental > Aquatic > Marine > Unclassified | place: Southern Ocean | collected 2014-07-25
TTTAGTGGAGCTATCTGCCGCTATGATTGCTGAGCAATTACCTGCAAATCGGCAGGTAATGGATCTTGTTGCGAAGCGGTTTAATAACAAGTTCCTCTATCGCTGGGACCGAATTATTGATTTTTTAAAGCTTCATTATATTCTCTCTCAGAGACAGGATAGTGATTACTGGAAAGATAACAGTGCTGCGTCGAGTGTTCCCGAAAGTCTATCTGAACTTGTAGATCTATGGCGCTGGCAAAGTCCTTGGCATAGAGATACAGGACACATTGATGAAATGTTTCCTTCGGCGAGTTTTCAATATGTGCTCTATGGTATGGGTTTTGTTACTCAGCAGAGCCCCTTAGGGTCGCGCACCGATCGAGATGCGGCGAAGGTTGCTATAAAATTATTTGAAGAGAATGCGAACATAACGCAGAGATGGCTTGATATTTTACCGAGCAATCGTGAACTGATTGATAAAATTAATACCTTTGGTTTGCAAAAAATATAAACTGATGTTTTTCTAACCCCAGAAACAAGCCTTGCCGGAGAAGAAATGAGTAACTACGTCATACTCAGCAATACTATACATAAAGATTTAAAGGTGGTTACTGATATAGGTGAAGCCTATGGCGGTAATGTTATGCACGCCATGACCTTTCCTATGGAATTCCGGGATGTACAATCTTGTTATCCGATATTCTTTTGTAAGGATCCAGATAGTGGGCAGTTTTATCCCACTGCACTATTTGGTTTTGAGAAAAATCAAAATTTATTTCTCAATGAAGAGGGTTGGGACGCGACCTATATTCCAATGATGATAAAGCGCCATCCATTTTTAATAGGTTTTCAGGCCGATCCAGATAAAGGTGAGGACGCAAAGAAACCTGTAGTTTCTATTGATATGGATAACCCCCGTATAAGTGAAACAGAGGGTGAAGCTGTATTTACGGACAGCGGAGACAATAGCGGATATCTCAAAGATTCAATGGCAAGATTAGAGGCGATACACCGGGGTCATGAGCATAATAAACTGTTTATTGAAGCCCTGCTAAAAAATGAGTTACTGCAATCATTTACTCTTGAGATTACGCTAAATGATGGTTCTAATAATCAGCTTTTAGGTTTTTATACGATTGATGAAGAAAAGCTGCATAAGCTAAAAGCTGAGGCGTTAGATGGGTTGCATGCTAAAGGATTTTTGCAGGCAATTTACATGACCATGGCTTCCTTCTCACGTATTCGGCCAATGATCGATAAGAAAAATGCGCTACTCCCTTAGTCTGGTGGTGACATTTTTATGATTGTGCCAAAGGATAAATAACTATGCTAAAGGTTGACACTAAGGTGCAGGAAATACAGGGCTGTCTTCCTGCACGGCTTCCTGAAAAGGTTATTTTATCTACCCAACCTCTGGCCATGAGAGGATTAGTAGCCGATTGGCCTATGGTTAGCGCAGCCGCTAAGTCATCAGACCATGTCTTAGACTACTTAGGGCAGTTCGATAGCGGACGACCCTTAACGGCTATGCTCGGTAGTCCCGATATTGATGGTAGGATTTTCTATAACGATGATCTGACGAGTTTTAACTTTGATTATGCCCGAATAGGCTTACAAGAGGTTTTCACTAGGCTAAGAGAGTCGCAAGCAGCAACAAAACCACCTATGGTTTATGTGGGCTCAACCAATATTGATAATTGGTTGCCAGGATTTCGTGACGAAAATGATTTAGGTTTAGACGACTATAGTCCGATGGCAAGCATCTGGATCGGCAATCGTAGTCGTGTCGCAGCGCACTATGACTTTCCCACTAATATTGCTTGTTCGGTGGCTGGTCGGCGCCGTTTTACGCTGTTTCCGCCAGATCAATTAAACAATCTTTATGTGGGGCCTATTGATATGAATCCTGCAGGCCAACCAATAAGTTTGGTAGATTTTTCAAACCCAGATTATGAAAAATTTCCTCGTTTTAAAGAAGCTTTAAAAGTAGCTCAAACGGTAGAATTAGAGCCGGGAGATGCTATTTTGATACCCAGTATGTGGTGGCACCACGTTGAATCGCTCAGTGATGTCAATGTGCTAGTTAATTACTGGTGGCGTAGCACTCCATATTACCTAGGGGGGCCTTTAAATGTGCTTCAACATGCGATGCTCGGTTTGAAAGATTTACCGCCCGAACAGAGGGATATTTGGCGGAACATTTTTGATCACTATGTCTTTAATCCATCTGAAGAAAATATGGCTCATATTCCCAAGGAAGCTAGAGGGGTGCTTAATAAAATAGATGAGACAACTGCGGCTAATATCCGTACCCTTTTAATGAGTAAATTAAAACACTAACCCATCTATAAGGATTGTGATTTGGATTCTACAAAGGTAAAAAAAGTTGTCATCGTCGGTGGTGGTACAGCAGGTTGGATGGCTGCGGCGTCTATATCAAGGTTAATTGGTAGAGATCTTGATATCACTTTGATTGAATCCGATGAAATAGGGACTGTGGGCGTTGGAGAGGCAACTATTCCTACTTTTTTTGCCCTACATCAACTGCTAAAAATCAATGAAGCAGAGTTTCTTTCCGAGGTGCAGGGCACCATTAAACTTGGTATTTCCTTTGAAAGTTGGAAAAATAAAGGAGAGGATTATATTCATGCCTTTGGATATACAGGGAAATCATGTTGGGCTGCAGGGTTCCAACATTTTTGGCTCAAAGGAAAAGCTTTAGGTTTCAGTGAAGAATATAGCCATTACTCCCCTGAATTAATGGCGGCAAAAGCTAATAAGTTTGGTTTGCTCAAGCAGAATAGCTTGAATTATGCCTATCATATTGATGCCAGTTTATATGCTAAATTTTTGCGGAGAATCGCCGAAGAGAGTGGCGTTCTTCGTAAGGAAGGAAAGATTGTTAAGGTCAACCAAGCTAGTGATGGGAATATTCAAAGTGTTGTTTTGGATTCAGAGTTGATGATAGATGGTGATCTATTTATTGATTGCTCTGGGTTTTCAGCCTTGTTGGTAGGCAAGACTCTGGGTGTCGAGTACGAGGACTGGTCCCACTGGTTGCCGTGTGACAGTGCTATTGCGGTGCAGACGGCATCGGTCTCATCGCCCATTCCCTATACTCGATCTATCGCCAGAGATTGCGGTTGGCAATGGCGGATTCCCTTACAGTCTCGCGTGGGGAACGGATTGGTCTTCAGTAGCCAATATATGAGTGATGATGAAGCAACACAGTTTTTGCTAAATAATGTGGAAGGTGAAACCTTAACGACACCTCGAGTGATTAAGTTTCGCACCGGTCAAAGAAAAACACAATGGAGCAAAAACTGTGTCGCCCTGGGGCTCGCTGGAGGCTTTTTAGAACCCTTAGAGAGCACCAGTATTCATCTTATTCAGCGCGGGATCATTCGTTTAATGCAGATGTTTCCGCAGACAGGCATAACGGATGCTGACCGTGATGAATTTAATCGTCAAATGAGTGATGAATATAACTTTATTCGTGATTTTATTATCATGCACTACCACGTGACGGAGCGAAGCGATACTGCTTTTTGGAGACAGTGCAAAACAATGGATATCCCTGACTCCTTAGATCATCGCCTAAGATTATTTAAACAATCAGGACGTGTGTTTCAGGAGGAAGGAGATGTTTTTGGTGAAAACAGTTGGACTCAGGTTATGCTGGGCCAAGGTCTAATGCCAGAGCAGTACCATCCTATCGTTGATATGATGAGTGATGCTGAGCTAGAACGGTTCTTGAAAACTAATAAAGCCATGGTTGATCAGGTCGTCGGGCAATTACCTACGCATCAACAATTTTTGAATCAATATTGTCAGGCAAAACCACTTTAATCATTCGGGAGAATCAAGTGAATCAAACCAATGTATTTGGTGAACCCATTGAAGAGTGCTGCAATTATCCCATCACTGGTTATTTCCGCGATGGGTTTTGCAATACGACTAAATATGATCGAGGCTCGCACACTATCTGTGCATTGATTACTGATGATTTTTTGGTTTTTTCTCAGTCCCAAGGCAACGATTTATCAACACCGAGACCTGAGCTTGAATTCCCGGGTTTAGTTGCTGGGCAATCTTGGTGCTTATGTGTGAGTCGTTGGCTTGAAGCCCATGAGGCTGGTTTTGCGCCAAAAGTTCACCTAAAGCGAACCAATAGTCAGGCGCTTAAGATTGTGCCCATGGATATTTTGCGTAAGTATGCAACTGATCTAAACTAACAATACTTAATATAATAAAAATAAGGGCTGATTAATGAGTTTATATGATAAATATATCTTACCCAGTTTTTTAAATTGTGCGTGTGGTTCAAAGCCTATTAATTACCAGAGGGAAAAGGTCGTGCCTCAGGCTTCAGGGATAATTTTAGAAGTGGGCATAGGGTCTGGCCTGAATATTCCCTTTTATGATCAAGCCAAGGTAGAAAAAATAATTGGTCTTGATCCCTCCATAGAGCTGCATGTCATGGCCAAAAAAACTGCTGATCAGCATAATTTGGCCATAGATTTTATTGTCGGTGGTGCAGAGAAGATGGACTTACCCAATGACTCAGTAGACACCGTGTTGGTGACCTACACTATGTGCACGATTCCTGATGCCTTGAGCGCTAATAAGGAAATGCTTAGAGTGTTAAAACCCGGTGGCAGGCTTATATTCTGTGAACATGGTTTAGCGCCAGATGTCGGAGTATCTAAATGGCAGAGCCGTATTGACCCGTTCTGGGGAAAAATTGCCGGTGGCTGCCATTTAAATCGGAATATACCTGAATTGATTCGTTCGGCAGGCTTTCAAATCCAAACTATGGATGAGATGTATTTGCCGAGTACACCTAAATTTGCAGGTTACAACTATTGGGGTGTGGCTGTCGCCAGCTAGCTCATAGCTTAAAGTGAACTTCAGTGGCCACTAGGGTTTCACCACATTGGTCACAACGCACTTGCGTCTTGAGCGATTGCTCACATGAACGATGATGCATCAGCATAGGTTCTCCTTTGCTCGTTTGACACCACTTATCTCCCCATTCTAAGAGAGTTGAAAAATAGGGGAAAAGGTCTTGGCCTTTGTCCGTAAGGTGGTATTCATAGCGCAGGGGACTCTGATGGTAGGGAAGTTGGCAGAATATCCCTTCATTGACTAATAACTTCAGCCTGTCGGCAAGAATGTTGGTCGCCACGGGTAGTTCTTTATGGAAATCGTCGAACCTCTTTAGCCCATGAAAAGCCAGAGCGACAAGATTTGCAGTCCATCGATCACCCAGTAAATTTATAAGATTTCTATAGAGGGTCTTACCTAGGTCACCCCTTTGAATTGAGCTAGATCGGCGACGAGTTTTAGTCACTCGTTGATCTTTTCCTGCACCAGGCCCGGGGATAAAAGACACATCTTGGCAGTACACATCTTGATTGCAGTAGTCACATTGCATAATTGGCCAAAAGGCCTTTCCGCACCGATTATGGATTAGTGCTACAGCGTCCAACTCAGGCGTCGAGAAATATTTCCGCTCCCAGTTCATTGCCATTAAACCATTATGGTAAAGCTCAATAGATTTTTTGGTCATGTGATAGGTGGGCCGGTTCGGATTAGCTCGATTTTTTCGGAGACAGTCGACAGATTGAAGCCAGTTGAGTCTATCGCTTAAAACCCCGCGAGAGGCACCAGTAGCGGATAACATTTCAGTAAAGGTATTAATTCCCCAAAGCACTTCTTGAATAATCAAAAGACACCATTTATCACCGATTTCATCAAGAGCGCGATTTATCGAGCTAGCTTTAGTGCTGAGTACATTCTTCATTGTGTCAGTTCCCTAGAGCTTATTTCCAGAGATCCTCGCCACGGCTCCACCATGCATGGAATCCTAGGGGCACCCGATGGGGCATTTTTATTCGGGCAATAGGCCCCTGAGCAATATCTTGGGCATCAAAAATTTGTAGTTCTGATTTCCACGTATTGCTATCGGTGATTAGTGACATTATGTACCCATGGTCCTCCATACTCTCTCGATTAGCACCTTTAACTGGGGCAAAAGGCGTTTCGCTACCGTAAACACCATCGCCATAGTCCCATTGAGTGGACTGGCCGGTATCGTTGTTATATTTCACCACGCCATTAAAACGCAGGGTATGGCCGCCTTCTTCTAATAGTGGGATTCGTTGGTGGTATGCATATTTCGATTTCACACCATGGTAAATCTGGTTGATTTTATTGAACTCTGTATTCAAATCATCAATATCACCTTCTCTTACCTCTCCAGTGACTAGATTAAATCGCCAGCGGTAGTTGTTAGCCTCCAATCTCATATAGGCCAGCATATGTGACAAAGCACCATCTTCATTTGTTGCATTAGGCATGGGATTCGTAGACCTGCACCCGTCCATAAAGACCCAATCACCTTCTTCCCAGCAATTGGATACGTGTAAAATAAAGCAGGGCTCACATTCAAACCAGCGAACGTCAGCGGTTTGACCATAACGTGGAATAATGCCAAAGCGTGTTGGAATGTCTCGGTGGAATTGCAGAACGCGCATATTGTGGTTGCGTAAAACATCTAGATCATGGAAAAAAGGCAGATCATGCAGGATGGTGTAGTTGGTACTAAAGCCTATATCGTGGGGGAGTCTGGGCCCGGGTAACTCTATAGCGACTTCATGTCGAAGTGTTCCATCTGGATTGGCAACGCCGTAGGTCATAAAAGGCGCTTCATCGCCATAGTCCATAAAAATTAATTCGCCAGTGTTCCAGTCAACATGACTGTGGGCTGACATATTACGAAGAGTGCGGCCCTTAACATCGAAAACACCTTTATTTTCCAGGGTCAGCGGATTCATTTCATAGGGAACACCCGCGTTGTACCAAGTTGGTATGAGCTTGCCATTAAACACAATGACATCTGTATTGCCGGTGTCTTTAATAGGAAAGTCTGGCAGAGAAAAATCGAAAGGCCCCATAACGCCCGGCCATACTGCCTTGTGCTCGGCCAGTTCATGCTGCAAAGCCGCGGTATGAATATAGCTATTACGGTAGGATGCTTTGCCGTCTCTGATATAAACAGCATGGACCATGCCATCGCCATCAAAAGGGTGGTAGAGCGTTTTAGGTTTAAAAACAGGATTGGGGCCATTGCGATAGTAGGCGCCAAATAAATCATCGGGTAATTCGCCAATCACTTCAAGGTCTTCACTAGCAATTTCGTCAGTTGTTGGCGCGTAGGCCCCATGCAGGTAAGGGTTATCTAGTTCATAGACCCACTCTTGCGTGTCCTCAAAAAGTGGTGCGGACCCAATGCACTTTTCAGTGATTTCAAAAAAATTACCACTCATATCTTTTACCTCAAAAACGTTGACAAACTATGCCTTAAAACAGTCTACTTATGCAAGTATCTTGTAAATACTCGTCTTTAGAGACGATAGTGATTTGCCAGAGGCTGTGTAGTTGGTTAATATCTGATCGATAAATGGTCTAACTATAAAAGTAAGAGCTCATACCGAATGGAAAAATACTGATGTCATTGACTAATCTTCGCTTACCAATCATTCAGGCTCCCATGTTTTTATTGTCAGGTCCAGAAATGGTAGTGGCTAGTTGTCGGGCTGGTATTGTTGGCTCATTTCCTTCTCCTAACGCAAGGACTGTTGAGATATTAGAAGATTGGCTGAAGATAATTACCGAGGAATTGGCGTCTTCAGAGACGGCTGCACCCTGGGCTTTTAATCTTGTCATGCATCGCTCTAATACTCGCCGACACGATGACCTTAAACTCGCGATAAAATATCGAGCTCCTATTGTAATTACCGCGCTAGGAAGCCCTGCGGAGGCAGTTGAGGTAGTACATGCCTATGGTGGTAAGGTGTATGCTGATGTCACAACAATTGATTTTGCTCGTCGTGCGGCACAAACAGGTGTAGACGGTCTAGCATTGGTTTGTGCTGGCGCAGGCGGCCACACCGGACAATTATCTCCCTTCGCGTTTGTTGATGAGGTAAGACAATTCTTTGATGGTGAAATAATTCTTTCAGGCGCTATCGGTAATGGCAGGGCCATTCGAGCAGCGGAGATTCTTGGTGCAGATTATGTCTATATGGGGACCCGATTTATTCCAACAGAAGAATCCCTTGCTCAGGATGATTATAAGGCGATGATAGTCGAAGCCAGTGGTTCAGACATAGTGACCTCAGACTCAATCACCGGTGTTAAAGCCAATTGGCTGAAGGATAGCTTAATTAAAGGGGGATATGATGTGAACAACATGCCCGCGCCTGGAGCCATTAATTTTTTAGAGGCAGCTGGTGATGTAAAGCGTTGGCGAGACCTATGGGCTGCTGGTCAAGGCGTGGGTTCCAGCGATAGCTTACAGTCAATCGCTGAGGTGGTAGAGCAGTTAGATCAAGAATATAGGGCCTGCTTATGAAGACTTCATCGCAACAACGGATTCATGATTATCATGAGCGGGGGTGGTGGGGTGATGATACGTTGCATGGATTGCTCGAATTACAAGCAAGAGAAAATCCAGATCTATTAGCCGTCGCGGACCAGCCGAACCGTAAGGAGCTCACCGGCGATGAGCCTTGTCGGCTCAGCTATGCTGAACTTAATGAAGCGAGTACGCAGGTTGCCTGTCAGTTTCTTAATAGGGGCATTGGCGCCGAAGATAGCGTTATCGTACAACTCCCTAATATTGCTGAGCTTGTGATTTGTTACATGGCTATCAGTAAGATCGGAGCAATTATATCACCCGTTCCCGTGCAGTACGGCAGTCATGAATTACACCATATTAGCTCAACTATTTCACCAGCAGCTATAGTCACTATCGATCACTTTAGCGCCTTAGAATTAGCGCAAAATGCCGCGACTATTGCTGAGGGTAATGTTCAATTATTAGTCTTCGGATCTGACCTGAGTTTTACCACAGAAAATCATCCAGACAGCGCTCAACAACTTAGTGATTACCAGCTTAGCCATCCCTCTGATTCAGATGATATTCTCACTATTTGCTGGACGTCCGGTACTACGGGAACGCCAAAGGGAGTGCCAAGGTCTCATAACATGTGGCTTGCAACCGCTCAATGCTGTGGTGAGGCCGGAAATTATCGGGCGGGAGACCGGTTTTTAAATATCTTTCCATTGGTCAATATGGCCTCAATTGGTGGGTTTTTGTTTCCAGCGCTATTGGTGGGATGCAGTATTATTTTGCACCATCCTTTGGATCCTACGCTCTATTTGACCCAGTTACAGAATGAAAAAATCACCTTTACTATTGCGCCGCCTGCATTGTTAAATCAACTCGCTAAATCATCAGACATGTGGAATCAATTTGATTTCTCCCACTTACGATCAATTGGTTCTGGTTCGGCGCCACTTGCACCCTGGATGATTGAAATATTTAACCAGCAATACGGTCTAGACGTTATAAATTTTTATGGTTCCAACGAAGGCATTAGCTTGTTCTGCACTCCTCTGCACACTGATAGTAGTGCCATTAGAGCGACTATGTTCCCAAGATTGGGCTGTGGTATTGACCATTTCGATTCCTACGCCAATGACGCTTTACTGAGTAAGGTAGTCGATGTAGAGACCGGAGAGATCATTACCGAAACTGGAACAGTAGGCGAGTTATTATTTGCTGGCGCAACAGTTTTTGATGGCTACTTGGGTACTGATAATAGCCAACTGTTTAGTCATGATGGCTATTTTCATACCGGTGACTTAGTTGAGATTTGTGGCGATCCTCCATGGTTCTATCGCATAGCAGGGCGCTGTAAAGACATTATTAATCGTGGTGGTATGAAGATATCCCCGGCAGAAATAGATGTCTTACTTGAGGGCTTACCCTTCTCTGTGGAAAATGCTGTCTGCGCCTACCAAGACGATCTGCTAGGTGAAAAAGTATGCGCCTGTGTGGTGCTTACCCCAGATACAAGTAATATGGATCTAAAGGATGTCATTAATTTTTTGACTGACCAGGGATTGGCTAAGTTCAAGCTGCCAGAGCGAGTCGAATTTTTTGAAAGCTTACCACGCAACCCTTTAGGCAAAGTTCAGCGTTTCATATTGGAAGAACTTGTTAGCCAAAGACACTAGGAGTTTGAGTAATGAATGCACCAATCTATGTTCTGGGAGGGTCACAAACCGATTTTTCCCGCAACTGGGCGCGAGAAGGTCTCTCGATTTACGATATGTTCCGGGAGACACTTGATCAGGCTTTACAGTCAACTGGGATTGATCCTGAACAGATTGACGTTGGGCATGTGGGTAATTTCGTTGGCGATTTGTTTACTGGGCAGGGGCTAATCGGTGGTTTTTTTGCCGAGGCGCACCCTGAATTATCGTCGATACCAACCAGCCGTCATGAGGCGGCTTGCGCTTCAGGGTCGATTGCTATTTTAAGTGCGATGCGGGAGATAGAAAGTGGGCACTACGATTTAGCCTGTGTTCTGGGCCTTGAATATATGCGCAACGTGAATGGTCAAACGGGTGCTGAATACCTTGGCGCAGCGACTTGGAAGGGTAAAGAGGCCACTAATTGTGAATATCCTTGGCCCTATATGTTTAGCCAAATTATTGATGAGTATGATGCCCGTCACGGTATTAACT
>Ga0308013_10001739_pt1 | contig 10579 bp, 12 predicted proteins | sample Neamet181_FD_203131 | JGI IMG/M metagenome (GOLD analysis project Ga0308013, IMG submission 203131) | Marine microbial communities from water near the shore, Antarctic Ocean - #181 | ecosystem: Environmental > Aquatic > Marine > Unclassified | place: Southern Ocean | collected 2014-07-25
AATATCTTGCAGCAAACACAGTCTATTCGGACAAGAGGAAAGAATTGGCAATTAATTGCTGTATCGAAGACGGAGTTGACTACGATGATGATATTTTCAGTGATTTTGTCACATTTAGTATCGGCAATCCAGTAAGACAAGCCAGAATGAAGAGGGAGCAGATTTTCATGAACCAGAATCGGTACTTGGTGTACGCGTCGGATTATATGAATTATTACCATCTGGACAGGGAGGATGCAGAGCGTAATGCAAGGGGAAAAGTCTTGTCGGTGACAAATGGCTTTCCCCCAATGATGAATGTGTGTAAAATAGATTATTAATTAATTAATTCATCCTGATTATATTATCAAAGATCTCATCAATCCCAGATGCTTCTATTCGGACAAGCTCGATGTCCATGCCAATCTTCTTATCCGGTTCACACATGTGAACAACTCTTCCATCTGTAAACACGTGTGATGTTATCCTAATATTATTGAATAATTCAAATTTCACCACCATTGCATCATGAATCTCTGGATCGTAGATATTTGAAACTACATCCTCTCGTTGATCCTTGGTCAATAACCAATGTAGAAGTTCCGGCCCACCATGTCCTAGATCAACCTGGCTATGAAACATAAAACAAAGATCTATACACTCAAACTTATATCTATGATCCACCGAACTTTTTATCAATCCAACCACTGCTTCTTTTTCAAATACACCATCTGACACATCATGGGCGATGTTTATACACGATTCATCATCTTGGAAGACATATGTAGTGGACGGGGTCTTTGCCACGATTGCTGTCTTCTCTCCATCTTCTATCGTGTCGGTATTCTTGATCTTCAAAATAGTATTGTTGTCGAACTTTGTGTTTATTTTCCCGTGGTACTTTACAAGCTTCATGGCTGTCTCAGATGGGTGAAAGATGAGAAGTGAATGGATGGGGCACCACTACCGATTGAATTGTCATTTGTTCGATTCTATCGATTCTATGTCAATCGTAAACTTTAAGATATGTATGTATAAATACAACTCCGACTATACAATTTTGTGACGATGAGCAATCTATGGATAGAAAAACACAGACCGTCCACTCTTAAAGATATCAAGGGACATACTGATATTATTAATACAATTTCTAAGTATGGTGGTGTGAAAAATATACCTCATTTGTTGCTATATGGTCCAGCAGGAACTGGTAAGACATCAACAATCCTGGCACTCGCAAAAGAATCATATGGTATAAATTTTAGGACAATGGTCCTTGAAATGAATGCATCTGATGATAGGGGATTGGATATTGTTCGGAATACTATACAAATGTTTGTAGAAACGACTGGGATTACAATGGGGTCAGATGAACACAGTGTGAAGTTAGTCATTCTAGATGAAGCAGATGCAATGACACTGGATGCCCAGTCAGCTCTTCGGGGAATAATGGAGAAATATACATCGTGTGTGAGATTTTGCATTTGTTGTAATTTTGTGAACAAGATAATACCATCTCTTCGGTCAAGGTGTACTCGATTCAGATTCTCTGGGTTGTCTCCTGGACATTTACGTGAAAAACTAGAGGATGTGATCGTAAAAGAATCTGTATATATATCTGAATCTGCAGTAGGTGCAATCATATCCATGTCTGGTGGAGACACTCGTAAAGTTATTAATATTCTCCAGTCGTCTCATATGATGAAGGGTTCTGGTATGATACAAATGGATGACATCTACAAGTGTACAGGTATACCTCTTCCAGGTCATATATCAAATATATTGGAAACACTGACAACTGGTACGTTTGCAGAGTCTCATCATCTTATATCAGAAATTATAAGAGAGAATGGGTATTCTATTTCAGACATAGTAACTGGTGTATATCAAACTATACCTGATACATCAACTGGAATAATCAGTATCATGGAAGAATTGTCTGATATTGAATATAGGATCTCACATGGGGCATCAAATTTGATAAATGTTGGATCTCTTGTGTCGGCTTTTCATGTTTAAATAACAAATAGATGTGATTAATTAATTATTTTACAATTTTCCAAATTTCAAATGTTTGAGAGCATTTGGTAGTCTGGGGTCTCCAGATTCACTCTTTGTCATTGGGATTTGTGGGAACATCAATGGTTGGATACTTCCACTCGTTTCTTCATCTACAGATTTCTCTGTATCATTCGTCGAATCTTCATCATACACACCAGAAACTCCGACCTTTTTACATATTTGTCTAAGTCTTAGATCAAAAAGAGCAAATGCCTGAGCGATGTCTTCATTTGTAATTTTACACACTGGAGATTCTTCCTCTTCAGGTACAATCGAATCATCCTCAGAATGGTATCCAACATCTGATTTGGTATCGGATTCAGATTGGCAAGACTCCGAGTAATCCGAATAACATGAATCAGACTCGCTAGAACATGGGTCAGATTCGGATGAGACATACACGTGCTTTTTCTCTTTCCTTGATTTCTTGTGGTCTTTTCCCATATTTTAACCGGTATATGTATTGTCAATAAAATAATTTTCTTCTATTGGCCTAAGCGCTCCCATGCAACCTTACCATTCTCCCCTTTCTTCACAACATATGTCTTTGTGGCACCCTCGTTCCTAGGGTTCCCTAGACGAACAGCACCCTCTCCACATTTTGAAGCAGAGATAGGGGGTTCTACTCCAGTTGATGTATTGTAGGTATCCTTCTCTAGATCTGTCGTTGGAGTACACCCTTTCCCAGCCGTGAGACCAGACAACATACTGATCAGGGTAGATGTATCATTCTTATCCAGGTTCATTTTCATGGTATCATCTGGTGTCAGTTGGTTAAGTACCTCAACTGGTGATAGGAGGAATTGAGACAACCTCTCGGTGTCATGTTTCTTCAAATACACAAATACACTGTGATAAATATCGATTCCATTCCCATATTTATCATGGTATTCCCCAGTCGAGGCTGCATGAGGGTCTGGGATTGATTCAAATACTACCTTTGCGATTGGTGGAATTGCCATCTGTTCTTGCATAACAGATACACAGTTGATCAAGTCTCCGAGACTTTTGTTCATCTCTGCGAGTTTGATTCTTAGGATTGAATTCTCTTCGACACATTTTGCTGCTAGTCGACTCTCGACCACCTCACGAGGGATCAGACTGAAATAAAGGTATGGGTATGTTTCGAGATATTTCTTGTAGAATCCATACTCTTCTCCAAATGCTTCGTCGTTTTCAATTGTAGCTAGGATGGAAGTCGACATTATCTGGAATTCAGAATGAAGTTGCATCATGGTATTGTCAGTAAATCCATATTGTCTTTTCATTTGAGCAATATATGTGTTTTGGTATCGTTCTGTAATCTTTTCCAAGTCATCCTGAGATGGGGGAGGAAGACCATTTGCAGTTGCCATGGAAATGAGGAATTCCTTTGTTGGAGTGGTTGTGTCTTTCACACGAATATCATCAGTAAAAAATCCACGATCACCCATGGTAATACGTTGAGTAGAATATTGGTATTAAGATTAGCTTATATTATTTTTATCAGTGTTCCTCCATTTTACATTTACTTCTGTACAACCTTTTTACCTACAAGGTTGAATTCTGTTCCATCCTCCATCTTCACTCTCCATTTACCGGATCCAGAGTATACAACACTCGATGCTCCTGGTAGGCTGATAGAAGTAGATTGTTCGTCTCCACATGTACATGTACCATCTTTACCATCGTTACCATCTTCTCCTTTTTGTCCGTCTAGACCATCCTTACCTTGGATACCGGGGAATCCTCTTGGCCCAGTTAATCCACCTACGCCATCGTCACCCTTTGTTCCATGCGAACCATTCTTTCCGGATAGTCCATTATAACCATCCTTCCCCTTGACCCCCTCGGCACCGTCCTCCCCCTTGAGTCCCTGGAGACCGTTTTTACCAGGAAGTCCGGTCTTACCAATGGGACCACTGGGTCCTGGGATGCTTGTAGAACCTCCACCTCCACTAGAAGATGCACCTCTTGGACCTGGTACACCTTGTTTACCCTGGAGACCAACAACTCCCGATGGACCCATTGGTCCTACGAGCCCTGTTAGACCGCGAATTCCAGATGCACCAACCTTCCCGATTGGACCTTCTTTCCCCACTGGTCCGGCTCCGTTTACACCATCTTTTCCATCAACACCATCTTTTCCGATGGGTCCATCCTTTCCATCAACACCATCCTTTCCATCAACACCATCTTTTCCATCAACACCATCCTTTCCGTCAACACCATCCTTTCCGTCAACACCATCCTTTCCGTCAACACCCTTGGGACCTTCGGATTTAACCATAGATGTCAATTGGCCAATTGAAAGCTTCTGATTGGGGTTCTTCTGGAGCATATTCACGATAGGAGAAGACTCAGATAGAGGCACAACTACGTCTCCCGAAACAGGGACAGGAGTGGCTTTGGGGACAGGAGTGGAAATTTGGACAGGGGGAGCGACTTTGGGGGTAGGCGTGGCCTGAAAAGCTTTTTTCTTTGACTCGGCAATAAGATCCTTGAGGGTTTTCTGGGGGGTGACAGCCTTTGGACCGACAGTAGGTGTGTTCTTTGCACGAGTCTGGGATACACTCATAGGTCTGGGAGCTACGTGTGCTGGTGTAGGAACTGGTGGACTCGTTGGAACGAGTGGTGGGGGGACAATAGGTTCATCCAATACCTTAGCCTTGGGGCGAGTAGAAGATCTCTTAGACGAACGACGAGATTTCATTGTATTGAGGATTGGTATATTGTATAACATTTGGGTATTATTAAATTATATGACAATTGAACGTGTTGTATCATTTAATAATAATATTGTAAATGTTTAATTAATTATAATTATTTTATATGTGACAATTATAAATAAACTCCTCTCCTCAATGGATTTGACTAAAGGAAAGCGTGTATTTGTGCGCAAGACCGGTGAATTTGCATACGTGATAAAATCAGGTGGAATTTTGGGTATTAAAGATTCTTATGCAATCGTAGACGAGATGGGCTCCAAAATCGTATTCATGGGAAAGACATCTGAATTTGTATTTATTGATACTGGTATGTGTCCATCTGGAGAAGTTGTTGAGATCCCTGAGGATGGAGTATCTCTCATCATGGATTTTACAACAGCAACAAAGGCAAAACGTCTAGCGTTTGCAAAGAAGTACAATGGAATGACACTTGAACAGAAGAAAGATTTTTGCAATGAATGGTGTTCTCTATCCGAGGAGGGGAAATGCGAGAAAATGCAAGTGAAGCCTAGGATTAAGACCAAGACAAGGAAGGAGAGGACCTCCATCCATAATTGATTATATGATATGAATAAATTCAATTAATTAAAAACCCACACACTTATTTCTACATTATTCACTTAAATCTATGCGGAGTCACTGAACTCTTGACGAGTCACATAGTCTCCGGCACCGGAGTCGTAACTCTGGATCTGTAGGAGACTTGGTGTTCCTGTCGAGAACCTAATACGGAATTCCTGAGCACTTCCGAAGTAAATGGCAGCATCATCGGTATCGAACTGAAGACCGGTGTAGTTGAAGGTGGCAGATGCGGTGGCATCGGCGGCGTCCTGGGCAGAGATGCTTGTGGCATCATAAGACCCCTGGATGATGGGCTCGATGTATGTGTTACCACTGATATCCGCGTGACGCACACCAAGAGATAGGGTACCATTCTCGCTGGCTTCGTCAATTGTGTGAACCATTCGGGTGACCTCGACAGTTGTGCTGTCGAAGGTGTTGTGTGCCCACGAAGAGTTGTATGTGCTGGTGGATTCACCATCTCCCTTGGTGGAGATAAGGTTCAGGACGTTAGCGGTCAAGTTGGATGTGAAGTGAGATCCGGCAGTTCCTCCAGACACGCTTAGTGCGTGTGCGGGCTGGAATGACCATGTCTTCTCGACGGTGTCACTGAACACAAGAACGATCGAACCATATCCTACGGTAACCATGTGGCCCATAAGTTCGAATCGGTCTCCGACCTTGTGCATCTCTCCTCCGTAACCGAATGCGTCTTCAGATGGGTCATAAGCGAGAGTTGCCTCAACACCGTTCGACTTAAGGGTTGCTGTCTGCATGGATAGGTTCTCTGTCGAGAAGGGGAGGAAGATATTTGCCTCATTGCTCACTTCGATAGAAGACCCGTTGGTAACAGCGGATGTTGTGATTTCCTTAGAAATACCATTGATGGAAACAGTAGCGAGGATAGAGTCACCAGACGTAACGACGTCAGAAAATTTCTTGACGAGGACGTCGTGGACCTCCTTATTGAGACCAGTGGTGTTGTACTTTCCAGTAGGGGTTCTGATACCAGCGTACAAGTTCTCGAGACATGGGGTCTCTTCGTCGCATGTAGTGACAGTCTTCTGAATAGAGACAATCTTGCCTTCAGTATCGGTAAAAGTGATACGAACGGTGTATGTCATCTCAGGGGAGAGGTTGATGATGGTGGTACAGTTTGTGCCACGTTGGGGTTTCACATTGTCGTAGAAGTTTTCACCGAAACATTCGACGGTAGATGCATCCTTGACAGACCAAGAAACACGGGTGGAGTAAGCCGATACTAGATCGATGTTCATTGTGTTGAGGTATTAATCTATATTACAAATGGAATACAAAATAATTGTGATAAATGCTCCGTGCCGTGGACTATAAATTTTATATTGTAATTTATCAAAGGATATCCATTTATCTTGTTTCTCCGACAATGGGTATACATACGAGTAAATTTTTCAATCTTGATGACATTAATGAATATATTGAACTTAAGAGACAGGTTATAAATGCAGACAATCGTTTGGCAGAGCTGGAGAGAAATTACACAAATGTAACTGTTCGTGTCATTCAAAACCAGGAAGTGTCCGATCAAAACAAGGAAGATATACTTGCGATCAATTTGATGGAAGAGGGGAGACTTTTGTCAAGTCGGTACAAGTAAGATGTATTGTTATTGAGTTGTGATTAATAATTTATTTCAGTTCTATTTAATTCTTGGATTCTTCAACACCAATATCCTCTTCCTTTACAAGCTTAAGACTTCCGTTTGCAATGGCCTCTTTTTCCTTACGGGAATTCTTATCCATCATCTTCTTCAATTGCTCCGCATCCCTCTCCTTCTTCTTGGTGAAAGAATCATGGAGCTCTTGCATCCTCTTTTCCTGGTAGACAACATTCTCTATAAATTCTTTCGTGGGTGGGATTGGAAGCCACTGGTTACTCGATGCAACATACACATTAAAGTAGTCATTTTCACTACTGATTCGTTCGGACACCTTGTTGGCCTCATCCATAGAACTATACATTCCATAAATCTTAATTGCTGCGGGCTTGTCTCCAAGCGCATCGATTATCGACATAACAACATAGTTTTGGTTGTGTTCAATATATTTGTACCTCCATGCTTCGGTTGACCTCTCGGTGAAGTCGTCTTCGATATGAGTGCTTTGTTCACGAAGATTCATATTTGTAAATGGATAGGATTGTATAATAATACGACGATAAATTTTAATCATACCCACAAACGCAAAAATAATATCAAACATATGTATATCGGTATAATCTGGACAATGTCTCAACCATTTGTAGTCCCCGAAACAGGCCTCGAACTCCCACAGATAGGAGAAACAATGAATGTACCAAACACTATTATCGGAGATGGAGAAGTAGCCCCATGGACATATAAGAAATTTGAAGTGACTGATATCTTTCATTCTAAATTGGGTATTTCTGCTGTAACAGCTGGTCTTGTATTCACAGTTCTCATGTACCTTAACCCTCCATTCACCCAGGAAACTGGTAACAATCAGATAGAAACCAGGAAACCATGCTTCACCAAGTTGTATGCCATCACAATTGTTGTATTCGTATTGCTCATGCTTATCCCCATGAACCCAGTACCACCCAGATCTTAATGTAAATTTTAACTACAATGTTATCACGATCGGGGTTTCAAGAGATTCATTCATACCATCTACCATGTCAATGATAACACTCCTGGATACACATAAATCCAACCTTTCTCCATTATTCACAAGACGAATTGTACTATAATGATTACTCTCTCTCTGTAGACATATGTAAATATCTTTATTCTCGGTCCACTCCTTGTCTAGATATGGTATACCACCAGCCTCAGAATCGAATACAATGAGAGAACATCTATTATCCAGACTCCTGTGGAAAGCCAAAAACATGGAATGATCTGCCCATCCATTTGTATTAAGAACATAATTCTTATACTGGTCGACAGTTTCAAAAACATGTACATTTTTTTCCCCAGAGTCTTTTCGGAATTCTGCCTCTACATTATACATTTCAAGTATATCCTTGTCAATATTTTCGGAGCACATGAATCTGACTAATTTGTCAGTAACACCAAGTAGAGTTTCTCCTGTTTTCTCATGGTAGTCGTTCCAGTATGTTTCCATCTTTTCACGGAGAATAGGATATTCATACCATTCTCCTACATTCTCAGACATTGCATTTGCAATTGAATCATAAAAACATGACCCATTTCTTTTAGATTCAATGATCTCGAATGTCCATTGTTCTGTCATGGGATTATTCAACAGGGTTTATTATACTCCAATGGGACATTATAATGTATAAGTCTCGAACAAGTAAGTAAAATATGATAATTTTAGAGTATATTATATTAATTTAATTTAATTTCAAAAATTTAAAATTCCTTAAGAAGGATGGGTCCCTCCGAGAAGATGGTGGACTTCAACACACGGGTACCACGGTTACGTTCAAAACGGTGGATCATGTGAAGAAGTTCCTTACGGTACTCGGAAACAGAGACTTCTCCTTTAAAGTCGTTCTTAAAGCCGTTGATAGCTTCAAGTTCTTCAATAGTAGAGTCAGCTCGGATCTCACGACCGAGAGCTGTCTGGGATTCGGCAGCAGCATTGTACTTCTTGTATTGAACAGCAAGGGTGAGGACCACAGCCACGATGGAAAGAACGATCTTGAGCTTGTACATGTTGGCAGGTGTCATTTTAGAAATGGATGGTTATATGTCTCTTGGATATAAAATAAAACAATTTATCTTCTTTTTTATTAACCATTATTCATTAAACTTAAACATACTCAGACATGTACATGACGAACCTACGGATATTTTCCCCAAGATTCTCAATCTTATCCACCTTGATTTCAAGAGAAATCTTCACATCTTTCTTCAAATTCTTCAAATGATACCCTGTCATAGACGACCGAATGTTCACATAATCTGCGATACGAACAGGCCTCAACATAGGAGCCGAAATCTGACAATGTTCAATCCCTTCAACAAGACCAGTTGAATCATTCTCAAGCATGAAGTTCCCAGTGTCAAAATTCAACCCAAACTCGTTACCCTTTGCCACACTGGAACAAGAATGAAGATTCTTCCCAATATCGCAACCGTATACTCCGGCATTTGGTTCCAGACACAACCTGGAAGTGTATCCCTTCTGACACTCATTAAGAACATCCCCAAGCTTCTCCTCATATATCGCATCAGATGCACGACCAACAACCTTAGGAACAACCCTCTTTTTAGGAGATCCCATTACCACCCTGGAAATATCTAGGGAATCACACAAGCTCATGACTTTACGAAGGTGTTCTGTCATCTCCTTGGGATTGTCAAAGAAGTTACCATCCACTCCATGGAGAACACTCTGTAAAGAGTATACTTTGATACCAGCCTTCTCGAACTTCTCGTGAAAAGTAGGTTTTTCAAATGTATTCTCCCATGAGAAATACTTCGTGGGCATGATCTCCACATGGGTAATTCCATACCTCTTCAGGAGGAAAATTGCATGATGGTCATCAACAGGGTCCCATGCCATATTGGAAACCACTAGACGATTACATGGATAATTGCCAGAGATCTGACTATCATGTGCCCAGAATTTCCTGTACATCTTGATGAACTTCTCCATCTCCGACAAAACAACACCTTGTTTGTAAGCAAATATCTGGTTGAACTTCGATACATGATTGTATACCACCCTCTTTCCGGTCTTGACTTGATCAGCCTTCTCCGGGAAGAAAATGTTGATGATATCAGAAGTCTCGATCGTCTCAGGGTAGATGTTCAGAACTTGTTTTCCTGGGTTGGTGAACATCTCGTCTTGGGATTTCACAATGTCGCCCCATAATTTACTGAGAGGATACCACTGGTAAGAGCTATTGACGTTGATGTTCCCCACCAGGTTGTCGTTGAGAAGATCGAAGAGGACGTTCTTCTTAAGGCCCACCCCAAATAGAGCAGGTAGTCGGATCACAGTGAGTTTTTTCCCGTATGTCTCATAAAGAGAGTCTTCTACCATCAAGCGATGCTTTCCATATGGTTCTGCTGATGGAAATTCACAGCTCTCGTCTTGTCGTTCATGACTGTGGTCATGGACATCAATCGTAGAGATCAAAATGAACCTCTGGCATGTCAAAGATTTGAGGACATTCAGAGCATCGTTGATATTCTTCAGGTCATCTTCAGGATCGAGATTGGCCTTCCACTTCTGTCCGGGTATACATGCACAGTATACATTCTTATACGCGCGTCCCTTTGCGTTCCTGACATT
>Ga0308013_10001743_pt1 | contig 10565 bp, 6 predicted proteins | sample Neamet181_FD_203131 | JGI IMG/M metagenome (GOLD analysis project Ga0308013, IMG submission 203131) | Marine microbial communities from water near the shore, Antarctic Ocean - #181 | ecosystem: Environmental > Aquatic > Marine > Unclassified | place: Southern Ocean | collected 2014-07-25
TAAAATTAAAGAATGGTTTAATGGATCAAAACAATCTGTCCTTATATTGGGATCTAAAGGAGATGGTGTTCTAGCTAATTCGCTGATTAATGAATGTGCAGGAATAAAACTGATCAATCTATGTGGAAAATATTCCATGCGAGAATCCATGGCACTTATTTCCGTTTGTCAATTTGCGCTGGCATCAGACAGCGGACTTGGGCATATATCTGCCAGCCTCGGTATTCCGACCATTTCATTATTTGGCGCAGGGGACAGTGAAAAGACAAAACCTATTGGTAGGCAAACATTTGTGATTAATAAAAACGTACATTGTAGCCCTTGTCAAAAAAATGTTTGTATGAATACAAAAGATCATTTATGCTGTTTTAATGAAATCCTCCAGATTGATGTGAAGAACGCTATCCAATCTTTGAATTTGAATCCTTAATATTGGTTCTATTATAAAGATATTTTTAAAATCTATATCGGGGAAATTGATTACATTGAAGACTTGGAATCAGCCTGTAAATTATTCCAATAAATAACTTAAATAATTAAAGGGTACTGTTTCAAAGATTACCTGATATCAAAATGGGCACTTTTAATCAGAAGGGTAAAGCCCCTTCAGCAAGATTCTGAATGACCAAGGTTAAATAATACATTATGGCAAATATTAAACCTTTCCAGGGATACTTACCACCACCTGAGATAGCTAAAAAAGTTTCTTCACCTCCTTATGATACTTTGTCATCAGATGAAGCTCGGGAAATGGTGCAAAATAATTTAGACTCATTCTTAAGAATTATCAAACCAGAAATAGATTATTCACCCGGTATAGAACCAGATAGCGAAACACTCCACCATCACGCAGCTGAAAATCTTCAGGCATTTATTAGATCTGGTAAATTGCAAAAGGATAAAAATCCCAGTTTTTATATTTATCAAATATCCATGGATCAGCATACTCAAACAGGAATTATAGCAGCAGTTTCTGTTCAGGAATACAATGAAGGGCTTATAAAGAGACATGAATTTACCCGTCCTGAAAAAGAGAATAACCGTACCCGGCATTTTGAAATCACCAATGCAAATACGGGACCCGTTTTACTTACATTCAGAAATAATGGTGAATTTCAAGATCAAATTCCAGATGTTTCTAACCTAATACCAGATATTACTTTCCAAGCAGATGATGGCATCAACCACAGTTTGTGGAAAATTACATCGCCTACAACTCTGAAATCACTAAACCGCTATTTTGAATCTATCCCAGCATTATATATTGCGGATGGTCATCATCGTGCAGCCTCGGCATCTCGGGTACAAAAAATTAGGCAGGATAATAATCCACAGCACCAGGGAAATGAATCATATAATTATTTTCTATCTGTTATCTTTCCTCATGATGAAATGCAGATACAAGGTTATAATCGATTAGTAAAGGACTTGGCCGGGTTATCTAATGATCGGTTCCTAGAGTTAATAAAAACAAATTTTATAATTAAAGATTTACCGAATCTTCAGATTCCACACCAGAGACATACTTTTTCTATGTATTTAAATGGTAATTGGTATCGATTAAATGCAAAAAATAAAATTATCTCTGATGATCCTGTTTCTGGGCTGGACGCATCTATACTACAAAATCATTTGTTAAACCCTATTCTGGAGATTGATAACCCTCGGACCAATAATAGAATTGATTTTGTAGGTGGAATAAGGGGACTGGAAGAATTAGAGCGTCGTTGTTGCCTAGATGCGAAAGTTGCATTTGCTTTACATCCGGTTTCAATTGATGAATTATTGATTGTAGCAGATGCGGACAAAGTAATGCCGCCAAAATCTACCTGGTTTGAACCAAAGCTCAGATCTGGTCTTGTGGTACGGCTTTTAGATTAGGATTCTTAAATGAAAGAACTTGTAACCTATGCTCGTGGTATTTATTGAAAATGTAACTTCAACAACAGTGTAGAAAAATATAGGTTGTGTTGTTGATTTATTTTTTGGAAGGGATTGAATAAGTAAATTCAATCAAACTATTTTTAATTATTTTAATAGAGGTGGGCAGAATGAGTTTGCTGAAACAGGAACTACGTAAACAGATTCCTAAAGTACAAAACGAAATCGAACAACTGATTATTGATAAAGGTGATAAAAAAATCAGTGATGTTACAGTGGCCCAAGCCTATTCTGGTTTACGGGGAATCAAAGCATTTGTATGTGATACTTCCTCAGTCTCGGCTGATAAAGGATTGATCATTCGTGGTATTCCACTTTTAGAAATCACCCATATTTTACCTGAAGAAGTTTTCTTTTTACTCCTCACTGGTCGCTTGCCTAATAAAGATGAATTAGCTGACTTGAAAAAAGATTTTTCATCTCACCTTGAAGTACCGGATTATGTTTGGAGGGTATTAAGCGAAATGCCGGATGATACTCACCCTATGACACTATTTAATACTGGGATCCTCGCTATGCAGAATGAAAGTGTATTCCGAAAAAAGTATGATGAAGGAATGCCAAAAACGGAATTTTGGGAAGCAATACTTGAAGATGGTATACAGCTATTGGCAAAACTTCCAACTCTGGGTGCGGGGATTTATCGGATGCGTTTTAAAAAAGGAGACCGAATTACTCCTGATTCTAATAAGGATTGGGCTGGCAATTTTGTCCACATGATTGGTTTACCGGATGATACAGGGGATTTCCATAAACTGATGCAATTGTATTTTATGCTTCATTGCGATCACGAAGGAGGGAATGTAAGCGCTTTTGCATCCCACACAGTTGCTTCCGCTTTATCTGATCCTTATTATGCTGTAACCGCGGGACTTAACGGGTTGGCTGGTCCACTTCATGGGTTAGCAAATCAAGAATGTCTCAAGTTTGTTTTAAGTGTACGAGATGAATTTGGTGGTGTCCCATCTGAAGAAGAATTAAAAAAATATTGCTGGGAACGACTGAATAACGGACGTGTCATACCCGGTTACGGACATGCCGTGTTGCGTTGTCCCGATCCGAGATTTACTGCCTTCATTAAATTTGGCCAGAAACATATCAAGGATGATGATGTTTTTTCCATCGTAGATCGTTTATTTAATGTGGTTCCGGATGTGTTACAGGAACAGGGTAAAGCAAAAAATCCTTGGCCGAACGTAGATGCGGCTTCAGGATCATTACTATATTATTATGGATTAAAGGAGTTCAATTTCTACACAGTCTTGTTCAGTATTTCACGAACTATGGGAATGATTTCCCAAATGGTTTGGGAACGAGCCTTGGGTATTCCAATTACTCGCCCAAAATCGGTGACTACCGATTGGATAAGAAAAACCGTATAAATATTTTGCAAAAAATTACCAGAATTCTCTCGAGATTAATCTTTTTGATCCATCTCATTTTTGGGAATGATGTATTTCAATCTATCCGAGTTTTGAATTCAACACCTGAAATTATTAAAATTATCGCTCAGGCAGGAATTCCATTGGATCATGTATCAGGGAAAAAAGGTATATATATTGATGTTACTGCATCTGAAGATCAAACGATCGAGTTGATCTCACTAGGTTTGGATATTGATATATTAATACCTGACCTTACTGAACATTATTTATCCAGAAATATCCCAGATAATTCTCGGGATTTTCCCTTAGGATCCATGCAGGGGAATTACACTTGGGATGAATTGAATAATCGTTTTGATGAACTACAGGCAGAATACTCCAATATAATTTCCGAACGAGTTATCCTGGGGGAATCTGTTGAAGGACGTGATATTTGGGCATTTAAAGTATCTGACACACCTGAAGAGGATGAAGAAGAACCTGAAGTTTTATTTACAGCATTAACACATGCTCGCGAGCCCATAGGCATGATGAATTTAATTTATTTTGTTCAACTTCTTGCAGAAGGATATGGAACCGATCCTGAATTAACGTATCTCGTGAACGAACGTGAAATTTGGTTCTTGCCGGTCGTAAACCCTGATGGATATGTCTATAATGAATCCATTCAGCCCAATGGCGGTGGAATGCACCGGAAAAACCGATTAGATACTAATTGTGGCAATGGTACCAATCGGGGAGTAGATCTAAATAGAAATTATGGGTTCGGATGGGGTGCAAATAATACTGGATCATCTCCAGATCCATGTGCCACAACGTATCGAGGAGAATCAGCGTTTTCAGAGCCTGAAACCCAGGCCGTCAGAGATTTTATAACAGACAGAGAATTTATGAATGTCATCCACTATCATACTTATTCTAATGTTTATATCCATGCCTTTGGAAATGCAACACTCCCAGACGAACCGGAATTAACCACCCACCGGGAAATAGGAAATGAAATGGCTCGGTTTAATGGATACCCAGTCGGGACAGGGTATGAGTTAATTGGATATACAGTGAATGGTGATGCAGTTGACTGGACCTTTGGCGACCAAGGGTTAGTGGCATTTACACCGGAAGTTGGCTCTTATGCTCAAGGATTTTGGCCATCTGAAAATGATGTTCTACCTCTTTGTGAAGATCAGGTACATCCCAATAAAGTATTTGCTTTTGTAGCAGGCCCCGATTTAGTGCTCCAATACTCAAACCTATCACTGGAAGAAGTCAACCCCGGTGTAGAATTGGGAATAGAAATGGAGATCAAAAACCGTGGACTGACAGATTTGAATGATGAAATTCAAATTAATTTTTCACCTATGAATGGATGGACAACTCTTAGTAATAATTCTGTTACCTTAACCGGATTAAATGCCCGGGATTCAGAAGAATTTTCAATCGATATTCTAGTCTCTGATGAAACACCAAATGGCACATTCGCCGGTGTTATTTTTTCCATTGAAAATGAATCTAGTTATCCAAGGCAGGACACGGTTCAGTTTTTAGTGGGGCAACCAGAAACATTATTTTTCGACGGATTTGAGAATGGACTTTTAAATTGGTATGTAACGGGCGATTGGGGTTTGACCGATGAAGCTGCAACAGGAAGTAATGCATTGTCTGATAGTCCAAATGGTAATTATGATGAAGGTCAAGAATCTGTTGCAGAATTTGAAATTGATTTAAACCTTGCTTTATATTCTGGTCCTGTAGTAGGATTCATTGCGAAATGGGAAATTGAATCCAACTGGGATTTTGTTAGGTTTCAGGCAGATGTAGAAGGAGATGGCTGGGTCAGTTTAGAAGGATTATATACTGAACCGGGTTCAGGTCAACCGGCGCAACCTGCAGGCGAACCTGGTTATGATGGAACACAGGAAGTATGGATTGAAGAAAGAATCCAATTGGATCAATTGGGAGATGCGATTATTTATGGTTTTCGATTCATACAGACATCTGATAATGCCGTAGAAGAAGATGGATTCACCATTGATGATTTTTCAATTTTAGGGATACCCGCATTCCAAATTGGAGATTTTAATTTTGATCATTCTGTCGATATTATGGATGTATTTGGTATGGCTGATCTCATTATATCAGATGAAAATTCCACTGATTTACAACTATTTTTCTGTGATATAAATGAAAGCGGTGACATTGACACCGTCGATATTTTACTTCTAATAAACATCATTCTTAAATTTTAATAAAATGAAAAAAATTCTAATACTTCTATCAATCACTGTTCTTTTTGGAGAAAAATTCAATTCAGAATTAATAACCCTTGGGAAACGAGACAACTTTTATCGAGCTTGGATATATTTTTATGATAAAGCCGGATCTGAAATGTGTCATATTTCCCAAAAGGTAAAAGACCGTAGAGCAAAAAGTGATGTGCAATCGAACCATCTTTGGTATGACTTGGAAGTCTCCCAAATCTATATTAATGACATATTAGAATTGGGTATTACTATTGAAAATGAAAGTCGCTGGCTCAATGCTGTATCTGTAGTTTGCAAAATGTCTGATATCGAAAAAATAGCTAAACTCAAAAGTGTAAAAAAAATTGAACCAGTGATTGGTTATAAAAAATCAAAAATTGAATATGCTGAGGATACCATCTCCAATTCCCGTGATTTTGATTATGGGAATGCCTTGGCTCAGATTGAGCAGATCAATGTCCACGAATTGCATAATGCAGGCTACACTGGAGAAGGTGTTATCATTTTAGTCATGGATACTGGATTTGATCTGACACACAATGCTTTGGCCAATATTAATGTGATTGCCCAATGGGATGTGATTAATAACGACAGCGAAACAGCAAATGAGACATCCGCCGAGACTAGCAATAGTCAGGATTATCATGGCACCGCCGTTTTATCTACCATCGCAGCTTACGCACCGGGAGAATTGATTGGCGTTGCTTTTGATGCGGAATTTCTCCTAGCCAAAACAGAAGATGTAACGCAAGAAGTTCAACAGGAAGAAGATGATTATGTTGCCGGGCTTGAATGGGGCGAAGCCAATGGCGCTGATGTGGTTTCTACATCTTTAGGTTATTTAGATTGGTACACTTATGAAAATATGGATGGGAATACTGCAGTTACCACTATTGGGATAGATATTGCTGTTGGGCTTGGAATGGTTTGTGTTACATCTGCTGGGAATGAAGGGAGTGCCAATTGGTATTATATTATTGCCCCAGCTGATGCCGATTCAGTGATCTCTGTTGGTGCTGTTCGAGAAAATGGTTTAATTGCGAGTTTTAGTTCTCATGGGCCCACATTTGACGGAAGGATTAAACCAGAAGTTTGTGCCCGAGGATCTGACACTTGGTGCATTTATCCAAATTCAACCACTACATATACTCAAATGAGTGGTACATCATTGGCATGTCCGTTGGTTGGCGGTGCAGTTGCTTTGATTCGTCAAGCGAAACCGGATTGGTCAGCTATGGAGGTTCGCGAAGCAGTCATGATGACAGCATCACAATCGAGCGATCCAGATAATTCTTATGGATATGGCATCATGAATGCTGCAGATGCCATAGAATATGAAGCCACAGTTGCAATTGATAGACCAGATGATTTACCAAGTGAATTCCATGTAACAAATGCCTACCCAAATCCTTTTAATCCATCCTTGACAATTGAGGTTTCTGGTGCTGTAGGCGAATATTTAATGGTGGATATATTTTCCTTAACTGGTAAATCTATCACAAATGTTTACACAGGAACAGTATTTCAACCCAATCAAAAAATGATATGGTCTCCTGAAAATATTCCAAATGGAATTTACGTCATCCGTTCTATTCTAAAAGGTCAATCTCAATTTCAAAAGGTAACTTACCTAAAATAATTTCCCCATTAGTAGAGGAATATCTTGCCTCCGTCAAATAATTCCTCGAAATTGTGCCTCTCCTGAGAGATTTCACATTGAAACGCATAATCAAATTTATCTCACTGAAAGCCATTCTTGCCTTTGGTATTCTTGGGACTATACAGTCTCAAACAATCAAATTGAACGATTTCCCCGTCGATGTTTCTATTTATGATGGTCAGGGATCCCTATTGATTGAATGGTCCTACCCTGATTCTATTCTGGCAAATCAAATTCGGATTTTCGTTCAGGAATCCGGTCAATCCAAATTTGAATTATTAACAGAGTTGACTCCAGATCACAATAATTATCTCGATCTTGGATGTGATGCGAATGCTAGATATTTTTATAAAATTGAAGTAAAAGATGCCTTTGGGACTCTTTTTACAAGTGATTTTAAAACGCCAGCATTTGGTACCTGCTTGACCGTTGAAGACTCTATGGCATTTGACCCTACAATTAGGACAACTCAGGATTTGGTAATATCTCAGATCTATAAGCAAGCATTGGATAATGGCTCAAATGATGATTACAGGTCAATTATTGATTTATTAAAGTTGACAAAAAAAATTGAATATACTTGGTTTGAAAATTATCCCCTCGAACACCTTAAAATGGCAGATTATTCTCTTCAAATCATTGATGAAATCATCCAAAACTCAGTATGGATAGATTTAGTTTTAGCTCACGAATCTATTTTCCGTAATCATCTATTAATAAATCCTGTGAATTGGCCAAAGGAAATTCAAAATGCTGCTTCCCTGATTAGAGGGCAATGGGATCTCTTATATTCAGATTATTATAAAGCAATTGAAATGTTAGAAACAACTGCACCAATTCGAATCTTAGGCTATAATATTATTGAAGAAAATCAAAAGGAATTGGAACTTTACATTTTTCACCCTAATCAAATCAGTTCATCTGAAATATTTCTTCTTTCTGGCGATGAATATGTGAACCTAAGTGGATATCACAATGAGAATGAACTATTATTCAAGGTAATTATTCCGGATCACTGGACTACTGTACACCTAATGATGGATGATATTTTTATTCAATCCTGTCCAATTATATTTAATGAATCGATTTATTTTACTTTAAATGGTGATTTTATTCCAAAAAATGATCATGTTAACATTAGAGTAGGACTAACTGAATCTTCTTTGTGGATTAATGAATTGACTTGGAATCCTTATACGAAAAATATCCATCTTGAAGTAGCAGGGAATCCAGAATACGAAGACCATTATTCATTTAGATTCAGGGGAGAATCGATTTGGGATGTTGAAATGTTTTCAGGTTATGAGAATCAATTTCAAGATTCATCCATTATTCTGCAAGAAGAAATTGAATATCCAACGTTCATTTCTTTTATGAAAAATCAAGGGGAAGGGTATTCACTCCTTGAGTATATTGTACTAGACACTCTCCCTGTTGCAATCAGTCGGATGCCAGATGGAGGTCCGTGGAATTATACAGAATCAACTACCTTGGGTATTACCAACGAACCCGTTAGAAATTCCTTTGAAACAGACTTGCTTCCAGAATTGTTTGTACTCTATCAAAATTCCCCCAATCCATTTAATGGGCAAACAAAAATTACTTTTGATCTTTTAGAAGATGCGACGGTCTCATTGTATATCACGGATGCCACGGGAAGGGTCCATAATAGATTTATGGAGGGTGAATTCATGACTTCAGGAACGTACAATTATAATTGGAATGGGGAAGGAAGATCTACAGGCATTTACTTTTTCACGATTCAGGCACAGGTTGATCAAAGACCTCCGGCAATTTTTAGCCGTAAAATGATCTATCTGAAATAACGGTCTTCTTTTCCGTTTTATTCTCTCAAGAGATTTCTGTATTTTTACTTATATGATGAAACGAAATCCTATCATCTTTTTAATCGCAATCATCCTTTGGGGATCAGGTTGCGCATCACACCCACCCGTTTTTCCGCAAATGCCCGTGAAAGGCGAAACTAATATGGGATTCACATTCTCAGTAGAAAATTTGATTCCTGTTATATGGGCTCGACATGGCTTAGGACAATATACTGATCTTGGAGTTCGGGTTGGTATCCCTTTATCCGGGAGCGGTATTGATCTAAATCGAGTCCTTTTTAAAAGAGATCAAAAGTGGGACGTATTTAATATTTCCTATAACCTTGCACCGAATTCCAGTTTTGATTTTACCTATTATAAATTCAAGGGCGCTAAACGGATTACAAAGAAAAATCCTTTCGGAGTAGCGTGGACAGGGTATCGTTGTATGCTTATTCCTAATGGAAGTTATGATAATGGTGCAAATAGAAGCAGTATCCGTTTTGGAATGCTTTATGGACGTAGGCTCAGTACAAAATGGGGATTTGAGGTTGGCTATTTCCATGATTTCAGATCAATGCCATTTTCGAAAGTGATGACATCAAATTGGGACCCATCAGATACAACTGTGGTCAAAGAATATGGCTCTGGTTATAAGGATTATCCACATAAAGTAGAAGGGTGGCCTACTCAGTTTTCTAGATCAACTGGTTTTTCACTCCAATTCTTTATGTATTTGGGCCCAACCAAAAAAAAGAAAAAATAACTTTTAGAATCCATTAGCAAATGACGGATTCATCCTTCCGGTCTGCTGTAATCAATCAAGATATGCAAGCCTGCCAAAAATTCTATTCTCAAAATATTTCTGGCGCTGAACTTGTTCAAATTCTAAATGATCTATTATTTTGCAGTGTATCTGTAAAACAATCTACCATAAAAGATCTTCATCCCGTTTGTGTTTTAAACTCAATTAAGAATTTAATTGGAGACGATCGGGAGAATCCTTCAAAACCACTCCTTGAATTTTCACTTGATTATTTATGTAGTTTTGAATTTAGAGATGATGACCAAACACAATTAGATGAAGTGGTTAGGGATGGCATTGGACTTACAGCATTTCTCGGTGATCTGGAAGATGCCTGCCAGCAAGGGGAATGGGAAGATCTACAGAAATTAACTGCCAAAACATTTATGGCTTCAGACCGATCTCGTGGTACTATGGATGCATTTGCAGAGTTGGCACTACAAGATTGTGAAAAAAGTGCTATTTTCATTTTTCATTTATTGCGTGCTTATCAATTTCAAGAAGTAAAAGAAGATAATTGGGCTTTTACAAAATGCATTTTGGAGTGGATGCGTGTAAAACCATTGCCAGAACCTCATGACCAAACAGACTCATCTCCAAGTGATGTCCATGATTTGATGATTGAATCCGGTGACCTTTCATTATTAGGTGCCGTTTCAAGATTGTGGGAGGGTGATTATGTCAGAA
>Ga0308013_10001751_pt1 | contig 10548 bp, 8 predicted proteins | sample Neamet181_FD_203131 | JGI IMG/M metagenome (GOLD analysis project Ga0308013, IMG submission 203131) | Marine microbial communities from water near the shore, Antarctic Ocean - #181 | ecosystem: Environmental > Aquatic > Marine > Unclassified | place: Southern Ocean | collected 2014-07-25
CGTATCTGATTCAGGCGTTGAAGCGGAAGCACTTGTTGTCTCGTCCTCTGCCAAAAAAATCCGCATTAACATGCAGGGCGTCCCACTAAACTTTCTTATTGATAGCAAAGGAAATTGGATTGCAAAATTTTCCGGCCTAAATTTTTCAATCCTAAAAAATGATAACTGATTAATCTAAGTAGTCCACTTGCTCGAATTATTGTTTTCAAAAACTCAATGTCTACCAAACTACTTGTTTGAAAATGTACGTTATGATTAAAATAAAATATTTAATTTACAGGAGATTTTAAATGACTAAACCCTTTGTCATGATTGTCACAATATTCATTTTAGCAGCATGTGATATACCTTTCATTCCATTCATTTAATTTGATTGAGCCGGTCTTACTCAAAGGCAATGTTTTGAAAATAAATTCAAGCATAAACCTCACAAAAGTTTAATTGAATATAGTTGGCACATCCGACTATTACCGATGTTTCATTTGCTAAATGTGAGACATCTTTTAAAATAATGACAAATATCCATGTTCCTCAACGTCTGCTAATAATTTACCATAATTAAATCATTATCCGTTTTGAAGGAAGTTTTATGAAAATTACTAAAGCCGGATCCGTGCCTGCAAAAAAAGCACCGTCAGAATGGTTTACAGGGACGGTATGGCAAAATCCCATAGTTGAAGCCCCAGAACCCGCAAGAGTTCGTGCATTAACTGTAGCCTTTGATCCGGGCGCCAGAACAGCTTGGCATACACATCCATTAGGTCAGACACTGCACGTGATTAGCGGCATTGGTCTTGTTACAATTAGAAATCAGCCCCCACAAATTATAGAAGCTGGAGATAATGTCTGGATACCGCCAGGCCAGGAACATTGGCATGGCGCAACGGCAGATAGCAGTATGGCGCATATTGCTATTCAGGAGGCTTTGGATGGGCGTGTGGCGGTTTGGCTGGAAAAGGTGTCTGACGAGGACTACTCAATTCCGACTGCTCACTAACAAACCAATGTGAGAGTAATTAATTCACACAGTTCCAATTTATATTTCTGCAATTAGCAACATAATTTAATTATAAGGCATATCACATAAAGTTGGTCCAATGATATTGTCATGGAGTCTGCTTTCAACTACCCATTTTTTATGGAGTTATCTGCACTAAGTTTTAGAGATTTTCGAGTTTACGTTGGTGGGAATGTATTTGCCCTAAACGCGCTTTGGATGCAGAGAATTACTATAGGGTGGATTGCCTGGGAACTTACGTCATCCGCCACTTTCGTTGGATTTATTGCTTTTATAAATTTCGCACCATCGATGATCATGGGGCCACTTTTTGGGGTCTTAATCGATAGGGTGCAAATAAAGAAAGCGGCGCTAGTGACGCAGTTTCTGCTATTCCTAATTTCTTTAAGCTTTTACCTTTTTTTTACCTTTGGACTAATTGACGAAATCGTGTTGGCCATCTTGGCTGCATCATCAGGAATAATTGCTTCTGCGTACAACCCTGTACGAATGTCACTTGGGCCAAGGTTAGTTAGCCATGCATCTATTTCATCTGTTGTTACCATTGGCGCCATAAATTTCAATCTGGCAAGATTGATTGGTCCTGCAATTGGTGGTTGGCTGATCACTGTCTGGGGTGTTGGAATCGCCTTACTCATCCAAACACTCTGCTATCTACCTTTTATATTTGCGCTAAGCCTATTACGCCCTCGTGAGTTGCAACCTTCAACTTCTTATAAGGAGCCATTCCTAAGTGCACTCAAGTCTGGCATCCAACATGTTGCTGAAAATTCTTTTATAGGTCGTGCACTTTTAATCACAGCTCTTTTTGCGTTCCTCATTCGTGGTACTTTAGAAATTCTCCCTGTCATTGCAGATGGTGTGTTTAGCAAGGGCGCTGTTGGTCTTGGGTTGCTAACTTCAAGCGCAGGGCTCGGAGCCCTTTTAGCCGGTTTAGCAAAAGTCTTTATGCCAAATCAGAGCGTGGGAGAAATACCAAAAGCAGCCATTTTAAGTACTTTAGCGGGTATTAGTCTTATACCTGTAGTCGGGTTTTCTAATGAGTGGGAGTTAACAATTGGATGTATTGCCTGCCTTGGCTTTGCAAGTACGCTTTCTGCAATTACACTTCAAACAGCCATCCAAATTGATCTAGTTGATAACCTCCGCGGGCGGGTAATGAGCATTTGGGTAATGGTTAGCATTGGAGCTGCTGCAACGGGTGCATTAATTATGGGTGGACTAGCTGATTACATTGGGTTTCCAATGGCACTCGGTTTAGCTGGCAGTTTAGGGATCTTAATTTTAGTGATTTCATTTATTAGGCGTCCAAAAACTTTGACGGATAGTAAAAGTATTTTTAGCACCAAAATAGATTAACATTATAAAAAATTAACGCCCTATTTAACTTCTGATTTCTAAAAAAACATATGATTTGAGATTAACCAGCACATCTGCATCTGACAAGATTAATGGCCACTAAATCATTGAGAAAAGATCGCTATATTAATCTTTTGCGTCCACTCCACTCGCCTTCTGCGCCATTAATGTGAATGCTGCGCGCTCCTCGATATCTAAACGTGCAAGAATTTCGTCCTGTAGCGCACAAACTGTCGGAGTGAGTTGTTCAACAGCCCGCCTTCCGACACTACTCAGGTTGACCTCCCGCGCACGCCGGTCTGATTTACTGACGACCCTTGTGACATAACCTTTTTTCTCAAGTCGTTCGATTACTCCACCAATCGTCGCACGATCATATGCGATAAGAGTGGCAATCTGTGCCTGCTCGATCCCAGGGTTTTTATTAAGCGCCTGCATTGCCGCAAGCTGTATGGGTGTTAAGTCAAACCCAGCTTCCTTAACGCGCAACATGAACACATGCGTTGAAATCTGATGTAGACGCCGAATTAGGTGCCCAGGATAAGAGTATGTTTCTATCATTTCATACATTTTTTTGGCCTATTCCCAAAGTTCTCAAGCACAACACTTGTACCACTTAATGCATAGTAAATATAATAATAGAATGTATACATATTATTTAAATTGACGAATATAAAAACTAGAAATATCAATACCCAAGGGCTGAATGCGCGACGCAAGGAGAAAAATATGCAATTTCACCAGAATGGTTTCCATGCCGGCGATCCAGATATTTACAAGCGCGCCCAAAACCACAAAGAACTAACGCAAGATATGCCTAATGAAGTTGATGTTTTAATTGTTGGATCTGGACCGGCCGGTTTAACACTTGCTGCCCAATTGTCAGGACATCCAGACATTGTTACCAGAATTGTTGATCTGAAACCTGGCCCAATGGAAAAGGGTCAAGCAGATGGTATATCCTGTAGGTCAATGGAGATGTTTCAGGCGTTCGACTTTGCTGAAAAGGTCAAGCGTGAAGCATGCTGGGTGAATGAAACCAGTTTCTGGAACCCAAAACCAGAAAAGCCCAGCGAAATACATCGTACTGGCCGAATCCAAGATGTTGAAGATGGTTTATCAGAAATGCCTCATGTCATTCTAAATCAAGCTCGGGTTCACGACCGGTATTTAGAGGTCATGCAAAACGCCCCAACGCGGTTAGTACCCCACTACTCTCGAAAATTAATTGACCTAACCCTAACAGAAAAAGAGGTGTCTCATCCTATTACAGTCACCCTTGAACGAATAGGTTCTGGCTACGAGGGGCAATTTGAGAAGGTTCGAGCCCAGTATGTTGTAGGCTGTGACGGTGCGCGTAGTAGCGTTCGTAGCGCTATTGGAAGGGAACTTGTTGGGGACAAGGCCAATCAGGCTTGGGGCGTTATGGATGTATTGGCAGAAACGGATTTTCCAGACTTTCGTATGAAGTCTCTGGTCAAATCTGAGAGCGAGGGTAGCATCATTTTCATACCCCGCGAAGGCGGGCACATGGTCAGGGTCTATATCGAGATGGACAAACTGGCTAATAATGAACGTATTTCAAGAAGCCGTATGAGCGTTGAAAAACTGATTGATGCCACCAATCGTGTACTAAACCCTTATACGATTAACGTGAAAGAGGTTGTTTGGTGGTCTATTTATGAAGTTGGTCACAGCGTAACAGACAAGTTTGATAATGTGCCTACCAAAAATATTGGGACACAGCTTCCGCGCATTTTTATAGCTGGAGACGCATGTCATACACATTCTGCCAAGGCAGGTCAGGGTATGAACGTATCAATGGGTGATACATTTAATTTAGGTTGGAAATTGATCTTAGTTCTTCAAAAGCGTTGCAATCCCAAACTTTTGCATACGTATTCTGCAGAAAGGCGGACAGTAGCCAAAGACCTAATTGATTTCGACCACGAATGGTCCCGAATAATTGGAGCGCCACCTGAGCCAGGCACACCTCTAGAGGAAACGCCAAAGTTCCAACGCTATTTTATTGAGCACGGTCGCTATACAGCAGGCTTATCAGTCAAATATACTCCCTCTATTCTGACGAGCCATGGCGACTGGCAGCATCTTGCCCCCGGTTTTGAAGTTGGTACTCGGTTCCACTCCGCACCCGTCACGCGACTAGCTGATGCCAAACTAGTTCAACTGGGGCATACCATTAAGGCAGATGCACGCTGGCGTCTCTACGCCTTCGCGGGTGCGGGAAGCCCAGCTTCACCACAGTCGGATATACAGAAGCTTTGTAATTTTCTTGGAACATCTTTGGACTCACCCCTACAAAAATTTACACCTAAAGAGATGGACTCTAATAGAGTGATAGACGTTATGGCTGTATTTCAGCAGTCTCACCGCGACTTAGATATTGGGGCAATGCCAGATTTCCTACGCCCAAAAGTTGGACTTCTGCAGCTTACTGATTACGAAAAAATGTTCTGTCCAGATCATGCAGCAGGGGATATTTACACCATGCGTGGAATAAACCGAGAAGGTGGATGCATTGTAATTGTACGACCAGATCAGCATATCGCAAATGTACTTCCAATTGATGGATTTAAGGAATTAAGTTCATTTTTTGAGGGCTTCTTAATCGCCCCACTGACAAAATCTATCCCAAATGAATTCAGTGGTTAAAAAACTTAAAGGATTTTGCCCCAACCCCCATTTTAGGTGATCAGCAGAGCAGGACAGTGTTTAACCAAAAGTCTGTAAATGCCTATTAAAAGACGTTAAACAATCAGCACCATTTGGGCCAACGTGAATGTCGTCTTCAATGCGGACACCTAACTGTCCAGATTTATATAGCCCTGGCTCCACAGTAAACACCATTCCTTGGGCTATCTGAGTATTATTTCCTCGCATAATTTGTGGTGCTTCATGGATGTCATGCCCCAAGCCATGGCCTGTTTTGTGCAAAATTAAATCCGCATAGCTGGAGTTCTCAAGCACACAAGTTGCTGCATCATCAACAGATCCTATCGACATACCAACTGTGACTGCATCCCTTCCCGCTTCATTCGCCAACCGAACGATATCATAAATTTTATGATGTTCTTCACTTACATATTGGCAAAAAAAAGTGCGTGTAATATCGGCGTGCATACCTCCATACGAGGCACCAAAATCAATTAAAAGACATGACCCTGGCGTAATTAAACCACCGGCGGATGTACCATGTGGATTGGCTGCTGCCGGGCCAGCTAGCACAATCGGATCAAAGGCAAAGCCCTCAGCTCCATGCGATAACATGGCTTGCTGCAGCCTCGATTTAACCTGCAATTCCGTCTGACCCACTCGAGTAGCCTCTATTGTCTCCATTAAGGCAGTTTCGCTGATCTTGATCGCACGGCTTAAAGCCGTAACTTCACTTTCATCTTTCAACATACGTAATCCAGCAAGAGCAATGTCAGCATTGATAACTTTTTTGTTTTGCCAGTGGCTGATAAGTAAAGTGAACTCTGCCATCCTCATACGCAGACCTTCGACGCCAAGTGTTATGGGACCACATTGATCTGAGAGCCAAGCAAACGCAGCATCAGGCCCTTGTGAATCCTTCCAATAGAAAGTCTCAACATCAGGCATCGCCCGAGACCATTTTTGCTCCTCCAAAGATGGCATAATAGCAAGCTTACTGCCATCTTTACGTACGATAAAAACTGTAGGACGCTCCATAAGATGTAATTCTACTCCCGTGAGGTAAGTAAAATTTGCTCCTGGAACCACAGCGAATGCATCTATTTCGTTGGCGACTGCAATAGAAATCAGTCGCTCACAACGTTTGAGTAGAATGCTCACAGGTAGCCGTCACTAGGTTTTAAGCGCTTGTAGGTGATAGCCCGAACCATCCCAAGCCGCTTTGTCAGTCGAAAACTTTTACACCATTGTTCAAGTCTTTTCACCTGCTACTCCTCTTTGCACATAAAATAAGATGACATTCCTAGTAAAAATAAAAAAAGATATTCCCATCTGTCATTATTTCATAACAAATACTCAGTCTTATTATAGATGCGAATACTAAAGTACACAAAGGCCTGTAACATCATAGCAAAGCACAGAACTTAATGTTTAGCCTAAATCCTTTAAATACTGCTCAGACAACTGGTATGATGACTATAAATGAGTGAGTAAAAGTGATAGAAAGTTCTAGAATAAAATTGAAAAATGGTACTGCAGTTGTTGCGCCTATTAAGGCGACAGTTCAACGAGCCATAAAACAAAAAAGACACCCGCCTGCAAAGCATGTGATTTTAGAAGGGCTGCAATGACAAAATCAATTATCGTTCGCCATGAAATTGCGGAGTGGACAGACGACTACCTACTCAAGCTTTCTCCAATGTTTCCCGAAATTATATTTCATGCGGCATATTCAGTCAAAGATGCCATGGCTCTAGCAGCAGAAGCCAACGTATTTATGGGGATTGGTGTGCATGTCCCACCTGCATTGATTGGCGCCATGCCAAAGTTGGAATGGGTACAGACCCTGACCACTGGTGTGGATAATTTTATTAACATGGCTGAGTTGCCAGATTATGTTCCGGTCACAAATATTAAAGGTGTTCAGGGTCCACAGGTCTCAGAGACTGCACTTATGCTGATGATGAGCCTGGCGCGACGGTTGCCTGACATGTTTGAAGCGCAGAAGATAGCTAATTGGGATCGCCAGGTGCAAACCGCTCTTTATGGCAAGACCTTATGTATTTTAGGACTTGGCGACATTTCTGAGACCCTAGCCTTATATGCCAAAACCCTAGGTATGACTGTGCTTGGAGTATCAGATGGGCGCACCAGCGCGCTAAATGTGGACCATATCTATCCACGCAATGGCCTCATTACAGCAGCAGCTAAGGCTGACTTTCTTGTCGTGTTGGTGCCTTTAACCGACAAGACCCGCCACATTATTAATGCAGAAGTACTATCAGCTATGAAACCAACAGGCTTTTTTTTGAACCTGGCCCGTGGCGGCTGCGTTGATGAAACTGCACTGATCAAGGCCCTTCAGACAGGTACAATTGCAGGGGCTGGACTGGATGTCTTTGAGCATGAGCCCTTAACACATGCAGACCCAATGTGGTCTGCACCTAATGTCATACTGACCCCCCACATTGCTGGCTTTGCAGACATTTTCGCAAAACAGTGCCTGCCAACTGTCATAAAAAACCTCAAAACCTATGTCAAAGAAGGTGCATCTGGCCTGATTTCAGCTATTCCAAATAGGCTGGGATAAATACGAAACCCCGGCATCAAAGAAATGTTTGTTAGCGATAGCGAACACTCAAAAGTAATCAGTGCTTGTCGTCACTAAGTACCGGAACTTGTCCGAGACCAGAAGCTTCCAGATGGTTTTCAAAATAGTCATGAAAGAACGGCAATCCTTCAGCAAGTTTTAAAAACTCATCTCGAGTTAGACCTAAAACTTTTGTGTCATCCACAGCAACTGCAGTGGCAATTCTGCGGGTAGCTCCTTTTAATAATCGTTCACCAAAGTGCTCTCCTACTCCAAGAACCCGAGAGGTTTCTTTTCCTGTATTCTCGTCGATGCCAGTTATCCGAACACTCCCAGATACAATTGTGTAGAACCCATCCGCACGAGCCCCAGTTTCATAAATTCTATCACCCGCGCGGTAAAGTACATCGCGTACACCGTGCTGCTTCTCGGAATTGATTTGAACAACAGAACGGCTAGAGAACCAATCCATCAACCAGTTCCAAAGAACCGAGATCCGCGTCTGCATACCAGGCAGAAACGCAAGGTAATAAACCCTCCAAAGCAGCCAGGCGGTTCGGCCAGTTAGTTTGATACCAAAAATTTCCGCCACACCTCGCCCAGCTCCAAGCGAAGCCAAAGAACCCTTAGAGGTATATTTAAAAGCCTCTAAAGGCTGCCTTCCAATAGCCGCTTTGATATTTGATGCAATTTGCTTTGCTTCCTGCACAGCAAATTGCGCCGTTGGTGGGGCAAAATCATCTCGGTGGCTGGCGTCTTCCTTCATTGGAATCAGAGCGCAATCACCAATAGACCAAATGTTCTGATGCCCGTGCACACGGAAGTCACGCCCAACTAAAATACGCCCATGCTGAAAAGTTAACGGCATTTTTGATACCGCCGAAGATGGTGAGTTGCCTATTGTTGCAACAATGGTCCGAGTGTCAATAATCTCGTCTGCTGTTGTAACAAGCTGCGTGCCAGTACATCCTGAAACACCGACGCCCAACTGAATTTCAATTCCCCGCCTAGTAAGGTTTTTTTGTGCGTATTTCGCCAAACTTTCGGGCATTTCATTCAAGATGCGGTCAGCAAATTCTAATACAACAACCCGTATTTCTGACTTTTTTATATTAGGGTAATAACGAAGCGATCGATCAATCAGCTCCTTGATTTCGCCAACGGTTTCAATGCCTGAAAAACCTCCGCCAATAACAGTAAACGTAAGGGCACCTTTTTTAACTTCAGGTAAGCGGGTGACATCGGCATGTTCTAGCCGCTCAATTATATGCGCGCGCAAACTCTGTGCATCGCTGAGAGTTTTCATTGTAAACGCGTGTTCGTGTAATCCCGGCGTACGCGATAAATCGCTTCCAGACCCTAATGCGATTATTAAGTGGTCATAATTTAATATTGTTGGACGTCGCTGAACCCCTTGAAAAACAGTAACTGTTTGTGACGTCGGATCAATGCTATCGATCTCAGCCTTACGCATTGAGATCCCCTTCGTTAGGAACCGCAGAGGCGAGACAGCATTTACTGCCGATATAGCACCTCCGGCAACCTCCGGTAAAAGCGGTTGGAACACAAAATAGTTTTCACGATTGACTATTTCTATATCAACATTTCTGCCCATTAAACGTTGAATGTTACGAGCAGCGTATAGCCCAGCAAAACCACCCCCCAAGATTAAAATACGACATACCATAAATAACGACCTTTTTATTTTTTCTCAAAATACCCATATGTACAGGGCACCCTACTCATGTTTTTACTTATGTACCTCGCCATATAAATTGTAACATGAGAGTGGTTTAAACATTGGAGACTCTGGTTCCAGAGTATTTCGGATTATGTAGCTTGTTTTAGAGGTTGCAAGCAATACTGCCTGGTTTTCTGTTTTGCTAGGCTATTTCGTTATGAATGGTGATTGCTTCATTTTTTATAATTTGATCAAAACAAAAAATTCAGAAAAGCATTATGGCGGAGGGACACACTCCATTAAACCCCTAAGAAAAGTATTTGGAATCGGTCATATTTTAAAGGGCTTTTATCCCAAAGGCATCAAGCCAAAGTAACACCTAAGAGTGGCATGATTATTTCGATTGGCATGTTTGTTGCACTCTCAGAAATCACGCTGTCGGCGTCAAAACTTCGACAGTTCAACAGATACTAAAGCATATAATATAATCCACCAGGAGGTAATCATTATGAATACTCAACCGCATTTCTTAAAGTTCGAAGCTGTTTTGGCTCATTGTGAACAACGAGTGACTGAGCCGTCTTTACAAGCTGCGATGAAATATGGCCGTGCAATGGACTTTTTTGACACCCGCAACAAGCTCTCGCAATCCGGTGAGCTTTTAGCTGAGATATTGCTGCCGCAATATGCCTAACTTAGTTACCACCTAAGATTGGGCTTCAGAAGATTTTACATAATCTTTGTAATTTTGCCTGCCAGTGCCACACCTAAAGTTTGATGAGCTTCTTTTTCAAAGTGCACACCGTCAATTGGTGATGTCGCAATAACGTCACCGGCATCAAAGAATTCGATACCCCAATGGGTAGCAATTTCTGAATACAAATCACTTAGTTGTTCTGACAGACGATCGGCGCCATAAAAAGAGGCACTGAAGTGGCCTGTTACAACAATAGGTGGTGGCGCGATTAAAAGCGTCTGGTACCCTCCATGCCGGCTTTGAAGTTCGGCATTTTGTGCAATTGCCAACAAGCCAGAAATTCCACCTAAAATGTCACGTGCGGAATTTCCAAAAAGTGCTTTGCAGTCATTTGTGCCCAACATTATTGTTAACAGGTCAATAGGTCCGTGAGTGGAAAGTGCAATTTTTAATCCCATCCATCCATTCATAAAGGACCCCATTATTGGGTCCTCAAAACAAGTCGTACGACCAGGCAATCCTTCTTCAAT
>Ga0308013_10001757_pt1 | contig 10520 bp, 6 predicted proteins | sample Neamet181_FD_203131 | JGI IMG/M metagenome (GOLD analysis project Ga0308013, IMG submission 203131) | Marine microbial communities from water near the shore, Antarctic Ocean - #181 | ecosystem: Environmental > Aquatic > Marine > Unclassified | place: Southern Ocean | collected 2014-07-25
GAAATAAGCGAGTCGGTAAAAAAGAATTTGATCAATATGATCAATGGATGATTGTGTTGTTGTCGTCTTATAATATCCCAATAACAAAATTGTAAAATAAATGATTATAATATGTATATAACATAGCTCGACTACCTTGATATGTCTCTTGTATTACATTATGCGATGAATACTTCTGTGGATGCGGATCTAGGTCTCGATTCTTCCGGATCGTCATTGGATGCTACAAATACAAATGTAACATCAGTTGATGATCCAACATATGGGCGTGTTGCATATTTCAACGGTACTGATACCAGTCTAGTACTTGATTCTGCATCTGTACCAACTGCTATGACAAGTACTTCGACCAGGACTATCTCGTTCTGGATGAGAAGAATCTCTGCCAATGATGGTGTAATTTCATCCGTAGGTAACCAGACTTCACTGGGTAAGAGACATCGTATCCAGGTAAATACATCAGACCAGGTCGATGTTGAGTATTTCAATACCACTGGCTCTACAATTGTTACAGTAATAGGTGATGGGTGGAGACATGTAGCCATCACAGCCGATTCGGGGACATCGAAAGGTTTCTTAGACGGTGTACAAGAGTATAGTGAGAGTAAATCTTTGTCCACGGCTGTGACTGATCTAGGGATCGGAATTGATACAACTGGTGGATCAACATTTAGATACGACGGATACCTTCTTGATTACAGGGTATATGACGGTGCTTTAGATGTGACAGCACTTGGTGTTATATTCGCAGCAGGACCCGAAGTTGGATTTTTTATTAAAGCTACAATGTACACACATCTCGCCGATCTTGAATGGGGAGGGGTTGTTGATGGAGCATCGACGTATACTGTGACACAGACAGAGGATGCCGGGCCCGAGACTATCATACTGGATGGTGTAACAGAATCCTCCATCGTAATAACATCTGACACCTTACCCGGGTCTTCATATGTATACAGTATATACTCCGACTTGGATCTAGTTACACCAGTAGAAACCACCGCTGAAACTGCGGACCTCGTCACAACACTCACCGTTCAAAATCTTCTTACAAGAATCTCTAACGATATCACGACACTTACAGAAACTGCTGCGACTGAAATAGATGGAGAATTGAGGAATGCACTTGGAACTGGAGACGTATTGGTTACGGATATCGGAGATGCTACATTTGTCTCGGAGGGCGGAACACTAGCACTTCCTTTTGGTCCTGTAGAGAAAGTCCTTCTACCTTTTGATATGGGTGCTCTACCTGTAGATGAACAGACAGTAACAATCACACTCCCAGATGCATCGAGTGAAATAATTACATATGACGAAACTGCTCCAGGAGAAGGAGAAGTTATTTCTAATATGACTAATTATGCAGTAGGGGAATACTTCAAATCCGGGACATACAAGGTCACTGTTACAGAATTATAGTCTAATTTATTCTCCTAGTATGTATCTTTTCCAAGTTGGGCGTGGGAATTCTACCGTCGAATTTACAATACCTCTACGATTAAGTGCAAAAATATCATCTTCATCAACCCCATGAAATACTATTATTGAGTTTATATCGTCCCACAATGTTCTCAAGAAAGATTTGAATTTATGATTGGGATATTCCACATCCCTTGGTACAATAATAACAATTTCACCTGTATTGATCTTGAAATGTTCATCACACATACAACGTACCCTAACATGATCTGTAGACGTGGAGTATGCTTCTATTAGCACTATATACATTCTCACAGATGGTTTTCTAAGTAAACATTGTGGGTCTGTATTGAATACACATTTTCTTACACAATCTACACATTGCTTGTCCCTTCTAAGTCTTTTAATATGATCTAATGTAGGTTTCATGACTGTATTGTGAATCTTCCTTAGAGAAGGATTGAATTCAATAATGTGTCGTTTAATAATTTCGGGAACATGGTTCCAGGAAATTAAAACTTGGTCTTCAGAAATAATCATTCTAATCATATATATACATTTAATTTGTATTCATCTCGACATGTCGATAACAAGCGCACCCTGCGACTTGCTTTGTGTACCAAGCTTACAGTACATGATGGTAGGAAAGCTCTTCTGGAACTTTCCCGTCTGTTTAGACACTAGGCTGAAAGCGTTCTGAATGAACTTTTCGTCCACGACCTGTGACTGTCCAATGTACTGTCTAAGAGGGAGGTATTTCTCCTTGTACAGCATATTGTTCAAATTTATCCTCACGACCAGGTCATTGACCCCCTGGGGGCCAGGCGCAAACAACGAGTTGGTTGCGTTGTACTTTCTCTTCTCCTCTCTCATATCTGAAACAAGACCCCATACCGATGAAAAAACACGCTCCATCCCCCCTCCTGTCTCGCTAATCGCAAGAGAAACCTGGGCAAGCCTATCGCTCTTAGAGTACGGTATCTCTTGAGCAGTGATATCTCCAAGAATGACGGCAGGCTCCAAGCTTACAACGTGACTCTTGTACTTTTTCTTAATGTCGTCGTTTCCCGTGTTCAACTTCCTTTTCTTAGTGGGCTCAACTATAGTCATCGTCCCATCCATAACCTTACGAGACTTCCCCACTATTTCCGGTTCCGTCGGTTTCACTACCTGAAGATCTGGGTCATTAACTCCTATATATAAGTTGTCAAAAAGATCCTTGTCCCTAGCAGCGGTGTCCTCGTCTACATCACCCCCCACCCCTGAAAAAGTAAACAATACCGGAGGAGGTGTTTGTGATTCTGCCTCTGCTATCTTTGCTGATGCTTCCGCCTCTCTCATCGAAGCCTCTGTTATACGCATCGAATATTCTGCTTCCAGCATCCTGGTCTCTGACTCCCTCATGCTAGCCTCTGCTCCCCTCATCCCAGCCTCTGCTTCTCTCATCTTGGTAACCTCTTGTTGGTGTGACAACTCGAGAGAAGCTTTTTCTATCCTCTCCTCTTCCTTGATTATGGAGCGTCTTGAAGCATCCCTTGCAAGCTTTTCCTCCATAGACTGTACGATGTTCTTCATGTGATCCTGGTCTTCGTTGTTTGTAGAAACGTACTTACAGCACGCAAGGACGATGCAAGCCATCCTCAAGTCAGAAGGTATTTCATGCCTCGAGATATTCATGACCAGTCTCACAGTTGTTGATATGAAATCTGACTTCTCCTCGATAAGCTCTGCTTTCCTGATGATAACCTCTCTTTGTTTGGAGCCATAAAACCCTCTCGTCTTGATGAAATTATAAATGGGGCCATAAGTCTCGTTTCCAATATCGAGTTCTTCTCCCAAAACTTCGGATGTACTGAGAATGTTGTTCATGATTGTGGTGATGGTTTGAGATAATGAGATGGGGGGGGAGGTAGATGTATGTTTCACATATCATGGAACCACACTGCTACTTTAATCCAATCTGACAAATGTCATTACAATTGGAGGGAACGCTAGACATTTACCAGTCTTCAAGTCTCTATATTTCCCACTTGCACATCGTTTCTGGTGCATATGCTGATCCCAAGCTTTTGGATACTGTTTTAGGTCAGAAATCATCTCGGAATCAGTGAGTCTTTTTTTAGATATATTTTTTCTCCACTTGTTGAGAGATAGACCACTTCCATTTGATCCTATTGAGACTACCTTTGTCCTATCCAATTGTTTTTGAACCTTATCAGAGGCATCCGTTTCTAATTCGATTTCTACAAATTTGGGATTTTTCCTGAGTATTTTCATGTGTACACATTTCCCTGTTTCCATCACAAGTGCTCTTCCTCTTGGACAAGTTGAATACAGTATTTCTTTTTGGAAATCTAAGAATCTCTTTTCATTGGAAGTTATACTTTCCATTGATTCACCTGCTGTCATGATCTGATTATTGATATCCTTCCTCCATTTTTCAAGACTAGAACCTTTTTTACTAGGAGATTTCTTATTAAGGCTAGGAGATTTCTTCTTGGGACTACGAGATTTCTTCTTAAGGATAGGAGATTTCTTCTTAAGGCTAGGAGATTTCTTCTTAGGACTGGGGGTCTTCTTTTTAACTACAACATTCTGACATCTTCCATTTGAGTTACGATCTTGCCCATTCTTACATTTTTTTAAGCATTTTCCATTTGCCACCCTTTCTTCTCCCTTTTTACAGTTCTTAACACATTTTCCAGTTAGGAAATTGTATTTTTTACCATTGGGGCACACTGTATCTCTTTTTTCCTTTCGTAACTGTGATCTTGCATATGTACGTTTTTTTAGATCTTTTTTTGCTTCAGCCCGTGTAAACTTTTTATCTTTGATGTGTTTTCTCCATTGATGAAGATCCATGTCTGTTTTTTTCATGTACGTATTCCATGCCTTGGCGTTGTTTTTTACGAGTCTAAGCATTTCCTTTCGTGTTAATCCTAGCTTTTTTACAGTGTATCTTACATCTTTTAGTGTGTAATCATGTCTTTTCCCGAAAAATTCATCGTATGCATTTTTATGTTTTCTTAGATTTATCATCCTTTTGTCCGGTGACAAACCTTTTACGGTTTTCCTCCATTTATCGAAGTTTTCTCTTTGGGGGGACATTTTATGCTATGATATTATACAAGATTGTATATCGTATAAATGGCAAGTTATGTTTTTTTATAAACTATATATATAAAAGTAACAAATGGTTCTATCAAATTCTGATATTTGTCTAGGAAGAGCTTTATCATTCACATTTGGGTCTTTCTCACATATATTGGATATGAGCATTGACGTTCTTCCAGAGAAAGGTATACAGGATGTTGAATCTGGTCTTATGATAAACCAATGTATCGTAACCGACTATGACTCTTTAGAAACGGCTTTGTTTGATGCCATACTTGACTCGGAAAGTGATATGGTCATCTTGAAAATGTACGGGGATACAGGGATACCAAGCCATGATGTTATGATAATAGTTGTAAACAAGGGATTTGATTCATTGGTATTTTATAGAAATGCATGGGGATATGATTTGGATAACAAGGAGTATGAAAAATTAGGTAAAGATCACCCTATGAAAAGATTATCCAGTAATATTTCTATTCCTCATGTGACATTCATCTCCCCAGAAGAATCTATGGTCAGGTGTGGTTCTCAGCACTTATCAGAAGAATGTGGGCGTAGAAACAATCCTGTTGAAATATGTATAGCCGACAAGGAGTTAGGCGCATGTGTTTCATGGAATGATATGTATATCAAAAAGATCCAAGACTGGTTGCGTAATAAACCCAAAGCTTTCAATTTCGAATCTGTTCTACCGGAAATAAAATCAGAACTTGTCGATATAGATTCATCGTTAGTTTTTGGAGACGATTCTCTAAGTAAGCTATCTGAATATGGAGCAAAGAGATGGGTTAATTCTCCTCTTATCCCATATGGTATGCTACGTGAAATATTCGACGCGATCCCATCTGTATTATCAGATAATCAATTCAAGAAAATCACCAACTCGTACGACAAATTTATGAAAAACGTACCAGAGTATGGAGACCATGATACTCTCCTTCCAGAGGTGTCTTTATTTTTAAAAGAATCTCTGGGTTATGAACTTCTTATACGAGATTCATATGGTCTATCTAAGATATGTGACCGGTTAAAAGTTAATATAGGGACATATAGTTGTGGTGAATTTATAATAGACCTGACTATGGTCCTAATTGCATGTAAAAATAGAACAATTGGTGATGAAATTGAAAGTGGTAAAAGAAAAAGAAAAAGGACAGCTCGAAAAAATGGGTAACCACTTCTAAAGTATGGTAAGCATGTTCTGGATAAGGGAATACACGGAGAGAGTTTTGTCATCGCAATTAATGAATACATGCATGATGTGTTTTAAATTTTTTAATTTTTAATTTTTAATCTTATTAAATAGGATCATCTTCCGAAAAAAAGAAATTCGAATGCTCCTTCACCGGGCCAACAATCTCAACCGGAACACCTGAACTGGCAGGGCTGGGAATCAACACCTCTTTACCGGAATCCCTCAGGGATAAGCATATAAAGATTGTCTCGACAACGACAACCCCAATCATAATAACATGTGCAGCGACTAAAATAATCGCGAACACATCCTGGCTATCAGAACGTTCTCCAGAAATATCAACCTTATTCAGGAGAGCAACATACATACTCGTAAAGACTATGATATGGCCAGTGAGAGAAACACTAGAATCCCACTTGGAAACATAAGGAGACAATCTCTCAGATACAATAACAAATAGAAATGCGATAGCCAAAGTCACGGCAACCTGTGCAGCCGTATTGGGATAGATGAAAACAATCACACCCGTCAACATGATACGCCTAAAACACTCAATGACCTCATAGTAGAACCGGTTAGGCTTGTAAGGACGCCATAGATCATCAACAGGCTGCACCTTAAGACTAGTTTCCCTCTCTTTCTCGTCCTTCAACACCGTACGATTCTTGTACAAGATGAAAGCATAGAAAAGAGGAATTCCAATAGGGTACACGAAAATCATGACACCCGAAAAAATTTGGAAAGCCTGGTGTTTCGACGAATCACACTCGATACGGTAATCTACGCGAAGATAATCCTTCCCATCATCCAACTCTTCACATGCAAATGTTTGGAAAATGGTAGATGAGACCGATGAATACACCAAGAATGTAACCAAGAGGACCATTGACATATGCCTCTCCCTAACCTTCTCCAACGCTTCCTCTGAACCCTTGTTTCTACACTTGGCAAGTGTGAAAGTAACCACCAACAATGCCAATACGACAATCGGGAAGATCGTAGCCATCAATAGACGATCGTGGAAATCCACATCTATAATACACCCAACTGATGGTATCCAAAGAGCATCAAAATTGAGGACATTTACACTATCCAGGAAACGCTGATACACCTCCGGGTATGTCACGTTAGCAACTGAAGTAAACTGGGTCAATATCTGCCATACTACGATAAGTATCTTAATAGACTGGAGGGGCAACCTCTTCAACGTCTTGTGCACGATACCCTGCTTCTTGACATCCATCTCTCCAGATACAAGATATTTGAAAAGCAATAGCATAGCAACCATGGCAACCAATACAACAATTGCCATAAGAGCAGAACCTGCCTCGGTATCCATACACTCTTCACACGTGAATGATAGAGTCATAGAATGACCATCACTACATATGGAACAGTACGGACCCTCGTAACCTTCCGAACATTCACTAGATTCTCCAGTGACACCTCCCCCACACGCGTCCTCGTTATAACATTCTAAAATACTGAGACTTCTAGGGGTGGCCCTCCAGTACCCAGGCTCGATATCCAATAGTTCTATAGTAGATCCACCACCTCCACTTACCGTATTGGCTAACTGTTCTACACATATAGGTTCGGAAGACCCGTCTTGTATGTCGCACCCAATACACTCGCTGCAACCGTCACATATCGCACCGTAACTATCTCCATCAATGGAATCCAAATACTTCCCCGAATCACACGAGAATGTGTTCCCGGAAAAAGTAGACTTAGTTATAACCAATACACCCAGATTCGACACTGCTGAGCCACCATCTTCACTGGATACATTATCAGAGAATTCGCACGATGTAATAGCAGCCGATCCTCCGAGTCGCAATGATCCTCCAACTGGTGCCGAGTTACTTCTGAAAATGGTACCCTCGAACTTGTCTTCCCCGGCAACACTCTCGACGGCACCTCCAGATGTCGTCGCAGAGTTTCCAGTGAATATACATCTATCATATGTTACCGCGAAGACATCCTGACTGTCTTTCACACGTTCTACACCACTACTGGCTGAGTACACTGCTCCTCCCCTCGGGGACTGGTTTGATATAAACTCTGTTTTTGAGAAAATAGGTCCCTTCCCCGTACCAGAGATAAACATCGCCCCTCCAGACGTTCCAGATTCATTTTCTTCGAGTACAAGAGGTCCAGGGGTAATGTACACGTTCCCGAGCAACGCAATTGCTCCACCACTACCCACGCAATAATTGTTAGAAAACGTTGCGTCATCTACCCATGTCAAGAAACTATCTGATTCAATTACTACTGCTCCACCGGAAGAACCAGCCGAATTGTCAGAAAATACAACACCCCCCGACCACGAAACGTTGGAAGATGAGACAGAAAGTGCACCACCATCCCGTTCCGCAAAATTATTCGACCATACTGTATTCCCTTCCCATGTGACATTGGACCCATCTTCAACTGCTACGGCCCCACCACTGAAAAACAAAATACGATTACCATCAAAAGACGTGTCCCCATTCCATGTGGTGTTGGAATCGGTCATATAAATTGCTCCTCCGAGAAACTGACCTTCGTTTCCAGAAAAAATAGTTTCATCTTCCCAAGACATGGTGATAGTTGACATGTAAATAGCTCCACCTGAAGATGACTGGGATCCAGATACGATGTTGTTGACGAAGCTTGTCTTCCCTCCCCAATGTATTTTAGAAATGACGAAATCTTCCGGGACGCGGACGTCCGTCTCCACAGCGTATGGGTCGATACCTATGATATGAATAGCCCCTCCGCTGTCCGCAAAATTATCAGAGAATGTTGTGACCCCATCCCATGAAATATCTGTCAGACCCGCTCCAATAGCTCCACCTCCCAACCCAGCAGAATTGTTGGAGAATGTAGTCTTCTCACCCCATGAAATAATGGACAGTAGACTATCAATGGCTCCTCCATCGATTTCCGCAGTATTAAGATGGTAAATAGTCTCCCCCTTCCAAGATGCGGTAGACTTCAGTATAACCATAGCTCCCCCGTCCACTCCTGCCGTGTTTCCCACGAAAGATGTTTTCCCATCCCACAAGACTTCGGAGTTTAAGAGATACACACCTCCAGCATCTACATTGGCAGCATTCCCAAAAAACTCGGTTTCACCTCCCCAAGATAATTCCGATGTTAGAACATATAGTGATGCTCCATAATCCGCCGTATTCCCAGAAAACCTAGTGTTGCCATCCCACGTGACGGTTGAATTTTCAAAAGCATATATAGCTCCTCCTTCCGTCGAGTTATTTTCTATAAATGTGGTATTTCCCTCCCATGATACAGCTGAAGTATGGGCAGCGAGTGATCCACCTGCTTCCTTAGCATTGTTTCCAGTGAACATGGTTTCTCCTTCCCAAGATATTGTTGATTCTTGTCCAGCTACCGCACCACCAATTCCAAGCTGGACGGTGTTGTTTGAGAAAATAGTCTTCCCAGTCCACGAGATCTTAGACTCCAGTACTGACAAAATAGCTCCTCCGAAGATTTCTGCAGAATTTTCAGAGAACGTGGTGTCTCCTCCCCACGATACAATAGAGTCTCCAGAAAGTATGGCTCCTCCTCCCTCCCCTGTGGCGATGTTTTGTGTGAAATTCGTCTTTCCCTCCAGTAAAACTGATACCCCAATATAACTAGCAATTGCTCCACCCCCACTCCCTATGTTCCCAAATAATGTAGACTGGTCAGAAAAGGAGACAGTGGAACCATCAAAGGCGAAAATAGCTCCTCCTAGGGTAGATGCTTTATTTCCAGATAACAGTGTTGTCCCAGAAAATGACAAGGTAGACTTCGTCCCAGCATATATGGCTCCTCCAGCTCTTTCGGCCACATTTGACGAAAAAGTAGTATCATGACATGTGACGACCGAATCCTCTGCGTGGATTGCCCCCCCAAGGGACCCCAGACAATTCTCGACTTGGATGTCTCTTAGATGTACTTCTCCCCCAACAACTTCCAGGAACTGACTAACATCTTCGCCGTCGACTACGGCATTTTCGAATCCGGTGATAGTCATCTTGGTGTCCCCATATATCGAAATCGTATCGGCGATGCCTACAGAACCTATCCACCTGACTCCAAACGTTCCTCCTGTACAATTTGTGGCCCCAGAGAGAGCTGATGCGTCTTCTGTGCTCTCCACAACCCATCCATTTTGGACAAGTGGTGAACAACTTGTGTCTTGTGATTCGCATTTTGTAATATAGAAGATGGCCAGAATCGCAGATGAGAATTTCATGATGAGATGGTAATGAGATGAAGGGGGTGGTTTTCAAATTTTAATTTTTAAGCGTACTATGAATTCCATTATTTAAAGGTCAATGAATGATGTTGCTCGACGAAGCTTTGTTTTCGGAACATTGTCGTCTGTTAAAAACTTCCTTTTACCACTGGCAATTTCTTCACCAATTGTTCTATTTTTACATGAAATGATAACCATTGTCATGTCTACGATGAATTCTCCACAACTATATGAGCCGATATTGATCTTTACACGCTCACATAAGTCAGATAAGCGATGAGAATCTTGAGAAAGAAATTCGTAATCCAATGACTCTTTTAAAAATAAAGATGGCTCATTGTGAATTCTCTATGAGATTCCAATGTTGATGCTCCAGGGCGAAATTACTCCATTTACAATCTCAATCTCAATAGATCAAGACGATTGATCTTGAATCTATTATTCTTCATCAATTTCACCACCTTTGATGCACTTTCCTTGTCACTGACATTGTTGACAATCTGGTCGAATATTTCACGAAGATCTGGGATCTCGCTC
>Ga0308013_10001758_pt1 | contig 10519 bp, 10 predicted proteins | sample Neamet181_FD_203131 | JGI IMG/M metagenome (GOLD analysis project Ga0308013, IMG submission 203131) | Marine microbial communities from water near the shore, Antarctic Ocean - #181 | ecosystem: Environmental > Aquatic > Marine > Unclassified | place: Southern Ocean | collected 2014-07-25
TATGCGAAAAAAATAGGAACAAAAAAAAGAGTTCTAATAAATTAGAACTCTTTTTTTGTGTAGCGAGAACGAGAGTTGAACTCGTGACCTCCGGGTTATGAATCCGACGCTCTAACCAACTTAGCTACCTCGCCATCAACACTTTAGAGTATTCTGATTTTAAACTGACAGCTAAAGCTGACAGTATGAAGTCGATAAAAGTCACAATTGGAAAAGATAAGAGCATTCCATTTATCAATGTTTATTATGAGAATAGACGCTACCGTTTTTGGAATGGTAAAATCATTGAGGTAGACTTAAAATGCCAAGACAATCCTGAGCTACTTAAAGCAGCCTTTGAATTAAAGCTAAGGCAAGGATGGAAACCTAAGACCAAGAAAAAGATTGTTAAAACAAAGCCTCAAACCCTAATTCAAGTACTTGAACATAGCATAGAACAAAAGATTGCTAACAACTACTCTGCTCGTTATATAAAAGATGCTAAACGAGTGTTAAGACTATGGAAGGCTTTTGAAGTAGAAAACAAGCTAAGAAATATAACACTCGATAAAGTTCAAGTATCTCACGCTAGAGAATTTCTTATCAGACCAGCTTGGAGTCCAAAAACACAATTAACCGTTAAAAGTACGCTTAGTGCATTGCTTAGTGAAAGTAAACCAGACTTAGTTAAGGCAGTAAAACTAAAGAAGCCAAGCTCAACTATGCATAAACCTTTTACGAATATTAAAGAGGTACTTCAGGAGTTAAATTCTTTCAGCTCTAACCTCTACTTGTGCTGTTTGATGACTTACGGATGCTTATTAAGACCTCATAGAGAGATTAGAGAGCTTACATGGGGAGACTTCTCAAACGACCTGAGTTACATCCATTTATCAGGTCATAGAAACAAATCAGGAAGGAATAGAATCGTTCCTGTACCATCCTATATTAAGGAACTACTAGCAAAAGGAGAACCTAGTCATAATATCTTTTCAGGAAAACCTCTCCCCTATAATGAGGATTACTTTAAAACCCTTTGGAGTCGTTTTAAGGCTCAATCAAAGCACATAGAACAAGGACAAACTCTTTACTCTTTCAGGCATACAGGGGCTATTGAAATCTACAAGAGAACAGGCTCTTTAACGAAGCTTCAGAAAGCAATGGGGCATTCGTCTCTTAATGTTAGTTTAACCTATCTAAGAGGTCTAGAAGTAGCTGAATTAATGGAGGAGGATATGCCAGTGCTATAACAGCTATTGAACTAGTACTTAGAAGGAACGGATGGGGCGGACCATATAGGTAGTATATCCTTTATAATTTGCATAACTGGAACCATCGAATGAACCTAAGTAATATGATGAGTTATTACTTGCTTCTGAAGATGACCAATAGTCACTATAATTGGGGCTAAAGTCCATGAACCTCGTAATATCAAATATATGCATAGAACAAACACGCAAGAGATTGTAAATCAGTATGGTAAGTGGCTAGGAGAGCATGATTGGGATTACTTTACAACAATAACATACAAGCATCCAGTAAGCGCAAAAAGTAACTATCGAATAATGGATAGGTTGGAAAAGAGTTTGGATAAATCAATGACGACGGCAAATAGGCAAGCAAAGTAATATAAGTAGTAGTTTTTTCATTCATTCCTAATCATCCACATCACTGCTGCAGCAATGATAATCACTAAAACACCCTGAATAGCTCCCATTAGTTTTGTGTTGTTTTTACTCATTGTTTGTTTTTATTTGTTAAACATTTTAATTCGACTTTATTGTCAATCTATTGTTTTAAGATAGAAAAGCTAAATAACACAGCCGTCCTGTCAAAATTATGATAATAGCTAACCACATCTTTTAGAAACCCCATAATCTTATTTTATAGTTAATTTATTAGTTAAATAGAACTAAAAATATGGAAATAAAAAATGCCGATATAACAAGATAAATTAACCAATTCTTAGGTTTCTCCGTATTTAATTCTTTAGAAAGAGTATATGTAGTTAACCATACAAAAAATCCAACTAAAAAAAGTGGGTGAAGCTGTTCATTATCTTTACCATCGTAGTATTCATAATATGCTGAAGCAGCAATTAATATTAAAGCTATAAAAAAACCCACCCAACCTATATATCTTTTAATCATTTCTTTCATAATTTAGTTTATTGTTTATAAATGTTTTGAAGTATTCAAACATAGATTAAGAAAATAAAGGTACAAAAAAAGGTGGGTATCAAAAAAGAAGATATAGGTGGGGCTATTAACCATAATACATCTATACCTACAAAAACATAAATTATTTTACTTTAGGGTCTTTAATAGATTAAGAGAACAGGCTCTTTAACGAAGCTTCAACAAGCAGTGGGGCATTCGTCTCTTAATGTTAGCTTAACTTATCTAAGAGGCTTAGAGGTAGCTGAATTAATGGAGGTGGATATGCCAGTGTTGTAAATTTATTGAACTAGTACTTAGAAGGAACGGATAACACGAACGCTGCCTAAAAAGCTCTTATAGATGCTGCCCATTTGACCACCTGGTATAATGAGGTTCCACGCGATGTTATTAAAACGCTCTGTGGAAGACCAATGGCTGTCGCCTTCGACTACTAGATTGCCATTTTCTGAGCCCTCTCCAATAGTAATATACATTTGATACAATTCACCAATTGAAGGCAAATACCAGTCGCTATAGCCATTTATTTCAGCATCTAAGGCAGCTTGTGCTGCTGTTATACCACCATTTTCTGTTGCACATCCTTGGTTTGTGATGACCATGGTGTTTTGTAAACCTGAATCAATCCATTTTGAAACTGCTCCGTCTACATATTCACCGTAGCACCCCCACTCATAAAAACCTTCAAGGTCTTCTTGTGCAGCTACTAAACCATGCTCACCTGTTTCATCTACATAGAATACTATTCCGCCTTCTACCATATCGCCTATTTGGTATATTGGCAGAGAATTTAAAAACTCGATACTATCTTGTAAAGAAGCATTCTCCTCCTGCAGAGAAACAATATTATCCTCAGGAATATCATTCACATACCAATCACATAAACTAAAGCCTTCTATTGGCTCTGTAATCTTAATTTGATAACCAAAGCCTGGAGTGAAGTCTCCTATACCATTAAAGCCAAATTCAGGTATGTACGCGCTTCCATTGTTGTCTTTAACCATAGCGATTAACTCAGTATGGTTTGAGAGCCCTTGAACTAAGTCTATTGAAGTTGGACAACCATAACCAAACATGTTCCATCCAGCACTTAAATCTATTGTTGTGTTCCAAGTTTCTAATGCTTGTTGGAGTGATGATAGAGATTCTACTGATTCGTTGTATTGAATCAAACCATCATCTACTTCATTCCAGAGACCATGTACATATTCTTGAGAATATATACAGGTTTCTTCATCGTCTATAGTTGCAGTTTCATCAAAGTTAATTGCATTAGAGTTCATACAGCCTGAATACTCACAACTACCATCATCTGTATTAGCTTCATAAATAAAATTAAAAGCTAAGGAATCTGTACACCCAGGATACATGATTTGACAATGTTCAATTATCAAAAACCCATTACCAGAATTTACGCCTTGTTCGTGGATTACATTAAATGCATCAGGAGTTGTATAACTTGAACCACCTCCACCAGCAGAATATGCTCCGCCGCCACCGCCATAATAACCTCCGCCGCCACCAGCTCCACAACAACCAATATCACCGATGCGCGGCGCGCCACCTACTCCGAACATCCCATTTTCAGCTGATTCATTATAGGTTCCTACAGGCCCACCTCCATTACCCCCAGATGTTTGCGTTCCGCCTAATCCAGCACCACCAGAACTGCAGGCAATACCATTTCCTCCTATCAAACCACCTCCAGCACCTCCAGGCTCGTTCCATCCACCACTACAATTGTCACCACCACCGCCACCGCCACCAGCAACAATAATTCTATCAGACAATTGTGAACCGTTTATTCTAATATCAGTTGCACCACCACCACCACCATCATCATCATTAGGTGCACCACCACCATTATAACCGCCTATATTACCAGTACCCCCTACATATATATTTAAAGTATCATTATCATAAACTGATATCTCAGCTGACACATAACCACCTAAACCACCTTCACCATTACCTCCATCTTCACCCTCTGCCCCATAAGCACGAACTGTAATCAGATTCACCCCTGCTGGAACTATAAAAGATTGTGGTGACCCAGTATACTCGAATATAATTGGCGTTTCATTACATAAATCTGTTTCTGATGTCTGTGAAACCCCCAACAAAGGAACAAATAATAGTATGTATAGTAGTTTTTTCATAGTCTTTGGGAATAAGAAAAGTAAAGATACAAAAAAGGGGTGGGTATCGAAAAAGAAAGAATAGGTGGGGCTATCTAGCTAAAGACATCCACACAAACAAAAACACACTAAATAGTATCAAACGCTTAAATAAAACGAGAAGCCTTGTTTTTCAGAACTAAAAAGTTGGTGAAGCCCAAAATACCCCCCTTTAAGCATATCAAACGCTTAAATAAATAAGAAAGCCATTAAAAATATTTAAGTGTCTTAAAACTAGGTCAGAATAGGTGAAAACAACGATTTTACTGGGATACAGAGCTAAAAGTGTTGAAAAAAGGGTTGTGGAGGTGGTTCGCACAGACACAGACACAAATAAAATATTCACAAAAACGCTAGGTGGTCATCTATTAGTTTTGTAGGTTTGTCTTCAAATAAACAAGCCATGAACTTAAACGAAATTACGAAGAAAGAAATAATAGCCTTCCTAAATGAGGAGAAATATTCAGAGACTAGATTACTCTACAATAAAAGTAAAAATAAGCTCTTAGATAAAGACCCAAACTCATCCAAAAACATAGGTATCTGGACAAAATCCGAACTTATAGATGACAATAGAGGAGGCTCAAAAGGTTGGAGACAATTTAGCTTAACTGATTTAGTATGGATTGAACTCTTAAGAAAGTTGAAAAAGAACAGGTTCGATAAAATTGTCCTACATGCAGTCAAAAATGGATTGAACAAATTTCAAGATGAGATAAGCAAGATGCCTCTCTTAGATTTAAATATAGAAAAGTCTTTAGACACAAACAATAAGCTAATCTTTTCTATTCATCACTCTGGTAGATTCTCATTTATAGTAAAGGACAGAAATAATCGTGAGCTAATTGATAAACTACTTAACAAGACGAATATTGACTTCACTTCACTCATCAAAAGGTTAAAAGATAAACATCCATCATACTTTGAACTGGAATTAAATCTTAATACCAATAATGAGGTTAGCAAGGATAAATACATAAACAGAAGGGAAAACATGAACAAAAACACAATTAATACTAACAACCAAAAGAAAAACTAATATGGGAGCAAGAAAGCTGTTTTTAAACAAGATTGAGCAAGAAGCATTCAATGAAGAAGATGAGCTGTCTATAGAGCTAGAATCATGTAGAATACTACCCTTTGGCAACTACTCTACCCCTGAAGTAGCTTGGGAAATTAAAGATTCTGAATCGGACAATTACACTACTTTAGGGACTAACGGAAATTTCACCCTTGTAAAAGGAAAAGCAAAGAGCAGAAAGTCCTTCTTCATCAATTTAGCTATTTCAAAAGCGATTGGAGGAACCCTCTTTAACAACCGACTTAGATGTCCCTTACAAAAGGGGGAGTCTGTAGTCCTATATTTTGATACTGAGCAATCGAAACACCACGTACAGTTGTCTGTAAAACGTATTTGCTCTCAATCTAAAACAGAGGCTCCAACAAATCTAAAAACGTATGGGTTAAGGTCTAGAAATATTGAAAGTAGACTTGAACTGATAGAACATAGCATAAGTACAACCTCAAACCTGAGCTTCGTTGTTATTGATGGTATTAAAGACTTAGTTACATCTGTTAATGATGAACGTGAATCATCAATGGTTGCCTCGAAGTTATTAGAGTGGTCTGAGAAACATAACATACATATTATTGTTGTACTACACGAAAACCCAAGTAGCGATAAAGCTAGAGGTCACCTTGGGACTGAGCTTGTAAATAAAGCAGAAACTACCATCACTATAGAACTAGATAGAAAGGACAATACTATCTCCACAGTAAGCCCTTTTAGCTGCAGAAACATGAGCTTTGAACCCTTTGCTTTCAGGATAGATGACAATGGTATCCCTCAAATAATAGAGGACTATGCAGTAGCTAAAAAGGCTTCAAAGATTAAGGTTAGCCTACTAGATTTATCGGATGATGATAAGTTTATAATCTTGCAAGATGCATTCAAAGGCGTAACAGAATTAGGGTATAGTCATTTAGTGCTAGCTATCCAATCTGTCGTAGAGGCTAAAGATATTCAAGGCAAAGGAGAGAAGAAGGTTAAAGAACTAATCACTAAGTCAAAAATACAAGGTTGGCTTATACAAGAATCACAAGGGAAACCATATAAACTAGGATTTACATCGATGCAGGGGCATGGTGCAGGGGATTATATATCCCCTTGCCCCACTGCACCTGTGCACCGATAGACATATCTAATCTTATGAAACACTATAGATACCAATTAGACACTACAAGTAAGAAGTATCGCTGCCCTGAATGTGGGCAGAAACACTTTGTTAGATTCATTGACTCAGAATCAAGCCAATATGCAGCAGAACACTTTGGTAGATGTGATAGAGAAGTACAATGTGCATATTTCCTATACCCTTCTTCTGAAACTTATTACCCTTACAACTATGACTACACTCCTACCCTTCCTAAAAAGATACTAGCAACTAGCTACATAGATATATCAATTGCAGAAGCTACTCTATGTAATTATGAAATAAACCCTCTAATAAGCTATCTATATAAGCGATATGATGCTGACAAAATTGAGAAATTGATACATATGTACAATGTAGGTACAGCTATGCAATACGGAGGTTCTATAGTATATTGGCAAATAGACAACACTGGAAATATAAGGGCTGGTAAAGTAATGGGCTATGATAAAGACACAGGAAAAAGGTTGAAATCTCTGGAAGGTAAACCGCAAATCAATTGGGCTCATAAGCTCCTGAAAAACGATTCTAATTATAATCTGAAACAATGCCTGTATGGGCAGCATCTACTAAGTAACAACACAAATGTCGTTTGTATAGTAGAAAGTGAGAAGACAGCACTTATAATGGCTATAGAACTCCCAAAGTTAACATGGATGGCTACTGGGTCACTTTCTGCATTTAAAAGGGATATTTTAAGTCCAATAAAGAATTGTGAGGTAATTGCATTCCCTGACAAAGGGGCTTATTCTAAGTGGTTGAAAGTAGCTAATATGCTAAATTTAGAAGGTTTTAAGATTAAAGTGACAGAAGAAATGGAACAAGACCAATACAAAGAAGGATGGGACTTAGTTGATGCTATTGAGTTTGAAGAGAATAAAGAGGCTGACCAATCTTGATTTACTGACAGCATTTGCTGACAGTTTTAGCCCTAATTACTGTCAATTTCACTATATTCGAATAATTAACAAATGTCAGCACTTAAAACCAGATACACTTCTAAAGCTTTGATAAACAAGAAAAAGACCTAATAACACTGAAGTTATTAAGCCTTTTTTGTGTAGCGAGAACGAGAGTTGAACTCGTGACCTCCGGGTTATGAATCCGACGCTCTAACCAACTGAGCTACCTCGCCATTCCGATTAAGGGCTGCAAATATAATGGTTTTATACTCTTTTAAACAAGTACTTATTTACTTTTATTTTAAAGGCTTAAAAAAGGGCTAATTATTATTTTAATATTAGGGAATAGAAACTTTGTAAAAATCAATTTTTAACTATATTGCAGCTACAGAAATATATTAAATACTAGCTATGGCTTCAAAGAATAAATTTGAAATTGAATTTCCTATTCGCTCATCTCTACGAATTTTATACAATCAAATAAGTTCTCCAGATGGTTTATCAGAATGGTTTGCAGACAATGTAAACCTTAGTGGAAAGATGTATACTTTCTTTTGGGATGGAGACGAGCAAGAAGCTGAGCTATTAAGCAAGAAAAACAATCAAGGCATAAAGTTTAGATGGGTAGGCGAGCCTTCGGATACTTATTTTGAGCTTAGACTTGAAGTTGATGAAATAACCCAAGACATCTCACTGATGGTTACAGACTTCGCTGAAGACGAAGAAGACGAAGAAGAATCGAAATTACTTTGGGACAAGCAAATTGAAAAGCTTAGACAAAGCATCGGTTCTTAAAAACGCTTTGTTGTATATTTGGGCATAGTAAAACTATCGGATTGAAAACCCTACACAAACTCGTATTAAAAGCTTTTTTAGGTCCTTTTGCGGGAACCTTCTTTACCATGCTCTTTGTATTATTAATGCAAAGTGTATGGAAATACATAGACGATTTAATAGGTAAAGGTCTAGAATGGACCGTTATTGTAGAGCTTGCATTCTATAGTATACCTACATTAGTTCCTCTTGCACTTCCTTTAGCAATATTACTTTCCTCCTTAATGACTTTTGGTAAGCTTGGTGAAACCTACGAGCTTATAGCCCTTAAATCTTCGGGTATTTCATTGTATAAAATCATGCAACCACTTTTTGTTGCAGTTACAATAATAGCAATTTCTGCTTTTTTCTTTTCCAATCATGTAATTCCGTATTCGAACATGAAGTTTAAAACACTTCTGTACGATATTATGAATAAGAAACTCTCATTAAATATGCGAGAAGGGATTTTCTTTAACGACATAGAAGGATACAGCATTAAAGTGAATCACAAAAGTGAAGATGGAAATCTACTTGAAGACTTATTGATTTACGATCACAGCGAGAAAATGGGTAATACCAAAGTCATAAAAGCAAAAAGCGGTAAAATGTACACTGCTGGTAATGATCGCTATCTATATCTTGAACTTTTTGATGGATACAGCTACGAGGAAGTAGACGTAAAAAATCCGAAAAAGCGCGTTAATTTACCTTTTGCACGTTCGAGCTTTAAGTCACAAAAAATTCGTTTCGACATGGCTTCATTTCAGCTAGAAAGATCCGATGAAGAACGATATTCCAATGCTGCACAGTTCATGAACATTAACCAACTGCAGCAAAACTCAGACTCCTTAAACCTTACTATTAGCAACAGACTCAACACTTACAACGAAAAACTTTTAGCTTACTATAATTTCCCAAAAGGGGATACTTTAAAAAATGACTCTATTGTATTCTTTGGCGAGGCATTAAACTCTTTTAGTCAGCACAAAAGAAACAGACTTCTTAAAGCCAGTGCAAATTTGGTAAGAAGCAGTAAGTCGTATGTTTACAATACGGAAAGAGAGCTAAAATACAAATACAAAAAACTTAAAAAAACCCATATAGAGTGGCATAGGAAATTTACGCTTGCTTTCGCATGCCTAGCACTTTTCTTAATTGGCGCTCCTTTAGGTGCTATAATTCGTAAAGGTGGTATGGGATTACCCGTATTAGTCTCAATTATTTTCTTTTTAATCTACCATATTTCTTCTATAACTGGAGAGAAAAGCGCCTTACAAGGAGTAATTAGTATTAGTCAAGGTATGTGGATGTCCGCATGTATACTAACTCCATTAGGCTTGTTTTTTAGCTATAAAGCAGCCAACGACTCTAGTATATTTAACAGCAGTACGGTAACCAACTTACTTACTAAACTTAAGGTTTTATGGAAGGTAAAAAAGTCTTAATCTTAGCCCATAAACCAGCATACCCAAAGATCGATGGAGGTTGTGTTGCTATTTCTCAAGTACTAGAAGCCTTTTTAGACCTTGGATGCGATGTCAATTTTCTAGGAATGGAAACAAAAAAGCATCTATCAAAAAATACGATTGAACATTCGAAATTAAACTACAAAACAATACCCGTAAATACAGGACTCCATTTTTGGTCAGCCTTAAAAAACCTATTTACGAAAGACTCCTATTTCTTAGCTCGTTTTTCTCAACAAACATTCGAGCAGGAAATCATCTGTACATTAAATAAACAAAGCTTCGATCTCATTATTTTTGAAAGCCTTTTCACTAGCTCGTATTTAGATATTATTAAAAAATATTCTCAAGCTAAAACTATTTATCGGTCTCATAATATAGAGCATCAAATATGGGAAACGCAGTTGCTAGAGGAAAATAATATATTTCGAAAAAGCTATTTAAAGCTTCAAGTAAATCGTTTAAAGAAAGAGGAATTAAAATTTTGGAAAGAAGTAGATTCAATTGCTTCAATTTCTGAAAAAGACAGCAAACACATTCGTTTACACACCAAAAAAGAGCTTACTACAATAGGATTATATTGCAAAAACAATCCCCTAAAACAAAAAGACCAAAGTGATAAAGTTGACTTCTTTCACCTTGGTGCTATGGATTGGCAACCTAACCAACAAGCAATTTCTTGGTTTCTCGAAAATGTATGGACTGGATTCAATCTTAAAAACCCGGAAACTGAATTTCACATTGCTGGGCGAGGAATGAATAGCAGCATACTAGACACTAACCGTAGAG
>Ga0308013_10001762_pt1 | contig 10492 bp, 8 predicted proteins | sample Neamet181_FD_203131 | JGI IMG/M metagenome (GOLD analysis project Ga0308013, IMG submission 203131) | Marine microbial communities from water near the shore, Antarctic Ocean - #181 | ecosystem: Environmental > Aquatic > Marine > Unclassified | place: Southern Ocean | collected 2014-07-25
TCTTGCTGGCATAACAGATGTGCCAAGAACAAAAACTGAAAGCAGTGAAACAAAAGATGAAAAAATTAAATTAGTTGCTGAAAAGGGAATGCAAAATATACTTGATGCTATTAGTAACAAATGTAAAATTATTTTTCCTTCTACTCACGTAGTTTATGAAGGAATTGAAAAAGTAGAAAATAACATCTCAGAAGAAGTAGATTTAAAACCTTTGCTTTCTTATTCATCTTCCAAAGCAGTCAATGAAAAACAATTAAAAAATTCAGGAAAAAACTATGTAATTCTAAGACTTGGTTCAGTTTATGGATACTCTACAGATGCTACCCGTATGGATATTATGGCAAATTTATTTTCAAAAATAGCCTCACAAGATGGAACTATAAAACTTTTTGCCGGAGGTAGACAAATAAAGAGCCTAGTCCCTTTGATAGATGTTGCTAGATGTTTCAAGAACATGGAAGAAAGAGAAGATATTTCTGCAGAAACTTATAATCTAACAAAAGATACTGTGACAGTTAAAGAGGTTGCTGAAATATGTAAAAAACATAACCCAAAAATAGTTTTAAAAGAAACGAACGATGAAGTTCCTAATTTAGGGTTTTCACTTTCTAATAAAAAAATTTTAAGCACGGGTTTTAAGTTTTTATATGGCTTAGATCAAAGTATTAAAGATATGATTTCTAAGTGGTCTAAACAAAATCTAATTAAGGATTTAGAACATGTTAGAGATGGAGACAATGAATACGTAGATGTCAGAGGAAAAATTAGCAATCATGAATTAACAGAACCAATTAATTTAATAGGCTTGATAGATTCTAAAAAAGGCACAATTAGAGCTAATCACTATCATCCGCAGCAAGAACAAAAATGTTTATTTACCAAAGGACAAATTATAGAAATATTTCAAGATATACTTAATCCAAATTCTCCTAAAATTACCCAAGTAGTAAATGAAGGACAGTTATCTATTATAAAACCAAATGTAGCACACACAATGGTTTTTACGAAAGATACAACTTTTTTAAATTTAGTAAGAGGAGAAAGAGAGCATAATAATTACGGAATTACACATACTATTCAACATGTATTTGTTGATGAAAAACAAAAAGAATTATTATTGAGTTGTTATAAATTTGATTGCAGATCTTGCGGAAATACTAATTTAAAAAGAGTTGTTTCTTTAGGTTATCAGCCATTAGCAAACAACTTGCTAAATAAAAAAAATGAAAAACATGAACTGTATCCTCTCGAGATGAACTATTGTCCAAAATGTCATAATTGCCAATTATCAGTAGCTGTAGACCCCAAAAAAATGTTTTCTAATTATTTGTACACTTCATCTACATCATCTTCTTTCCGAAATCATTTTATTGAAGCTGCAAAAAAATATGCCAAGCAATTAAAATTAAATTCAAAAAAATCTTATATTATCGATATTGGCAGCAACGATGGTGTGGCATTGAAACCTTTTAAAGACATGGGCTTTAAAAAAATACTAGGCATAGAGCCTGCTAAAAACTTAGCAAAACTTGCTAATAAAAATAAAATTAAAACTTTTAATGGTTTTTTTGAAAATAAAAACCTCAAAAAAATTAAAGGTAATGCAGACTTGATTTTGGCATCAAATGTTTTTGCTCACTCTGACAAATTAAAAGAAATGGCAGAGTGTATGCTTAAGCTGTTAAGTAAAAACGGGACAATTATAATTGAAATTCAATATTTACTAAACACATTACAAGATCTTACTTTTGATAATATTTATCATGAACACTATAACTACTGGTCTTTAACTTCTTTAGTTAATTTTTTTAATCAATTTAACTCTACCATATTTAGAGTCGAAAGAATAAATACTCATGGCGGTTCTTTAAGAGTCTATATAAAGAAAGGAAAAAAAATAAAAGTTGAAAATAATGTTAAAGCATTACTAAACGATGAAGAAACTTTTGGAATAAAAAATTATAAAACTTACCAAAATTTTGGTGAAAAAATAAATAAATTAAAACAAAATGTAATAAAAAATATAAATGAATTAAAGAAAAGTAATAAAAAAATTATAGGATTTGGAGCACCTGCAAAAGCCACTACAGCACTTAATTTTTTTGGAATATCAGATCAAATTGATTATATAATTGAAGACAATAAACTTAAGCATAATAAATTCATTCCAGGTGTATTGATTGAAATTAAAGATAAAAAAACTTTAAAAGAAAAGAACGCTTTAATTTTAGTTCTAGCTTGGAATTTCTATAATGAAATAAAAAAAAATAATTTAAATTTAACTAGTAAGTTTATAAATATTAAAGATTTAGAAAAGTAATTTAATTTAAAAGTTCAGAAATTGACATTCTTATTATATCAATAATTTGATATAAATTTTTTATGTAAGGCTCTATTGTTGGGAAGTTCATAATAATTGTTTTTTCTGATAGATTTAAAAAGCCAAAAAGCGCAACAAGAAAAATACTTATTGTAATTATGTAGTTGTAAAAACCAAAACTTATTTTATTCTTATTTTTTTTGTTCTGGTAATTCGAAGAATTTCCAATCGTTAAACCATATTTTTTTTTTAAGTATTCTTCTGAGTACAAACCTATTTCTCTTTTTTTCTTTTTAGCTGAAGTTTTAACCCTTTTTACGTCAGAGTTTTGCTTTGTTTCAGTTGAAGATATTTTTTTAATATTTTTTATTGATTTTTCCTCGATTGGATATTGCGTCCATTTATTGCCACAAGAACCACATTGAAGTAATCTTCCAGACTCTTTTATTGCCGAATCTGGAACTGTAAATTTTTTATGACAAGAGTTGCAATTAATTAGCATGTATTTACCTTTTAATTAAAGTTTATACAAAAAGCAATTACGCTTTTATTTTTTACATTGTTAGATTTTTATTGTATATGTCGGTTCTATTTATTTTAGGGTGGTTAGCTCAGTTGGTAGAGCATCTCGTTTACACCGAGAGGGTCATAGGTTCGAGTCCTATACCGCCCACCAAATAAGGATGGGGGTGTAGCTCAGTTGGTTAGAGCGCCTGCCTGTCACGCAGGAGGTCGTGGGTTCGAGCCCCATCACTCCCGCCATTTTTATTTGGAACTATAAAGAGTTTTTAACATAATGTGGCTAAGTTACCCGATGTTAAACTAGTTAAAATTCACTATATAAGATAAAAAAAGATAATAAGTAATAACGGGTAATCATGATTTACAATTTTTTATCAGACTATTTTTCAATAATTTTATTCTTATTTATTTCAGTTGTGCTTAGTTTTGGCTTTGTGTTAGCAAACTTCTTAGCAGCTCCTAGCAACCCGGATCCAGAAAAACTATCAGCTTATGAATGTGGTTTTGAAGCATTTGATGACTCCAGGATGGAATTTGATGTTCGTTTTTATCTTGTTGCAATTTTATTTATTATTTTTGATTTAGAAATTGCATTTCTATTTCCTTGGGCAATCTCTTTAGGAAACATTGGAGCATTAGGATTCTGGTCAATGATGATTTTTTTATCAACGCTAACTATAGGGTTTATATATGAATGGAAAAAAGGAGCTTTGGAGTGGGAATAAAATTAGAGTCCTTTAACGATAAAGAAAAAAAAATACCTGAAGAGTTCAAGCAACTAGCTAAAGATTTTAGTGAAAAAGGTTTTATAACGACTTCAACAGATAACTTAATCAACTGGGCAAGAACAGGTTCTCTGCATTGGATGACTTTTGGTTTAGCATGCTGTGCTGTAGAAATGATGCAAACATCAATGCCAAGATATGACCTTGAAAGATTTGGTGCTGCACCTCGCGCCTCACCAAGACAATCAGACGTTATGATTGTTGCTGGCACCTTAACAAATAAAATGGCACCAGCTCTTAGAAAAGTTTACGACCAAATGCCGGAACCGAGATATGTCATATCAATGGGTAGCTGTGCAAATGGTGGGGGCTATTATCATTATTCTTACTCTGTTGTTAGAGGATGTGATAAAATTGTACCTGTAGATATTTACGTCCCTGGTTGCCCACCTTCTGCTGAAGCATTATTGTATGGAATTTTACAACTTCAGAAAAAAATAAGAAGAGAAGGTTCGGTAAATAGATAAATTTTTATGGACCTAAAACTAAACGAGCTTGAAAAATTAATAAACTCAGAATTAACTAGTAAGATTAAAAAAACAACCATCTCTTTCAATGAATTGTTAATCAAAACTAGTGAAGAAGAATTAATCAACGTAATAATTTTTTTGAAAGCTCATGACAAACTTAAGTTTAGACAGCTAATTGATATAGCTGGAGTTGACCACCCGGAAGAAGAAAAAAGATTCAGTATAGTTTATCTTTTATTATCCCATGAAATAAATATCAGAATTAAAGTGTCTATAAATTTTGAAATAGGAAAAAAAATTCCCACGCTTACAAAAATTTACCCTTCATCAAATTGGATGGAGAGAGAGGTGTTCGATATGTATGGTATAGAGTTTTCAGACCATCCAGACCTAAGAAGAATACTAACTGATTATAATTTTGAAGGACATCCTTTAAGAAAAGATTTTCCTTTAACTGGGTTTAACGAAGTTAGATATAGTGAAAAAGAAAAAAAAGTTATTTACGAACCTGTCAAACTTGAGCAAAACTATAGAGATTTTGATTTTGAAAGTCCTTGGGAAGGAACGAAATATATTAAAGAAATAAAAGAAAAAAACATTGATGACAAAAAAAAATAAATCTCTAACTTTAAATTTTGGACCACAACACCCTGCTGCTCACGGAGTTTTAAGGCTTATTCTTGAACTCGATGGAGAAGTTGTAGAGAAAGCAGATCCGCATATCGGTTTACTTCATCGTGGTACAGAAAAATTAATAGAACATAAAACTTACATGCAGGCTTTACCCTATTTTGATCGTCTTGATTACGTCGCTCCTATGAATCAAGAGCACGCATTTACTTTAGCTACTGAGAAGTTGTTGAATATTTCAGTTCCTATTAGAGCTAAATATATAAGAGTGATTTTTTGTGAGATTGGAAGAATCTTAAGTCACATTCTTAATGTTACCACACAAGCACTTGATGTTGGAGCGTTAACACCTTCTCTGTGGGGGTTTGAAGAGAGAGAAACTTTAATGACGTTCTATGAAAGAGCATCTGGATCAAGGTTGCACGCTAATTATTTTAGAACAGGAGGTGTTCACCAAGATATTCCACAAAAATTAGTAGATGATATTGGTAGCTTTTGTAAAACATTTCCAGAAATAATTGACGACCTAGAAAGTCTGCTTACAGATAATAGAATCTTCAAACAAAGAAATGTTGAAATAGGAATTGTAAGCAAACAAGAAGCATTGGATCATAGTTTTTCTGGTGTTATGTTAAGAGGATCTGGTGTTGCATGGGATTTAAGAAAGTCACAACCATATGAGTGTTATGAAGATTTAAATTTTAAAATACCTATTGGAAAAAATGGTGATTGTTTTGATAGATATTTGTGCAGAATAGAAGAAATGAGAGAGAGTGTAAAAATTATAGAGCAATGCATAAGTAAAATGCCAAAAGGAATAATTAAATCTACTGATGGTAAAATTTCCCCCCCTAACAGAGAAGACTTAAAAGATTCAATGGAAGCATTAATCCATCATTTTAAATTATTTACTGAAGGATTTAGAGTTCCTGCTGGAAATGTTTACACAGCTGTAGAAGCACCAAAAGGTGAGTTCGGTGTCTATTTAATATCTGACGGAAGCAACAAACCCTATCGTTGTAAAATCAGAGCTCCTGGATTCTCTCACTTGCAAGCAATGGATTACTTAATTAAAGGACATATGTTGGCAGATGTCCCAGCTGTGCTAGGGTCGCTTGACATAGTATTCGGCGAGGTTGATAGATGAGTTTAAAAAAAATACACGATCAACAACCTGAGTCTTTTGAATTTTCAAATGAAAATAAAGAAAGTGCTAAAAAAATTTTAAAAAAATACCCTGAAGATAGAAAAAAAAGTGCAGTCATGCCATTTTTATATTTAGCTCAAAGACAAAATGAAAATTGGATTCCTTTATCTGCAATGAAATATATAGCTAAATATTTAGAAATGCCTTACATCAAAGTTTATGAAGTTGCCTCTTTTTATACAATGTATAATTTAGCACCAGTTGGAAAGTATTTTGTTCAAGTTTGCACCACAAGCCCCTGTTTAATTAGAGGAGCTGACAAAGTGGTAAAAATTTGTAAAGAAAGAATATCTGAGGAAGAAAACACACTATCAGAAAATAAATTGTGTTCATGGCTTGAAGTTGAATGCTTAGGTGCTTGTGTAAACGCACCGATGATGCAAATTAATGATGACTACTATGAAGATTTAGATGAAGAAAATACAATTAAAATTATAGATTCACTAATTGCTGACAAACCTATCAAATCAAAATCTTTTAGAAACAGAACTAGCTCAGCTCCTGAAAAAAATAGGCCAATTTTAAATGGTGGTAAAAATGCTTAAAGAAGAAAATAAAATATTCAAGAATCTTTATAATTCTCTTGGTTGGGAAATTGACAAAGCTATTAAGAGAGAAGATTGGAACAATACCAAAGAAATTATTTCCAAAGGTCGCGAATGGATTATAAATGAAATCAAAGTTTCGGAACTTCGAGGAAGAGGGGGCGCTGGTTTTTCAACTGGTCTCAAATGGTCTTTTGCCCCAAAAGAAGTTGGATCTAGACCACATTACCTGGTTATTAATGCTGATGAGTCAGAGCCTGGAACCTGTAAAGACAGAGACATAATTAGATTTGAACCTCAAAAATTAATTGAAGGATGTTTGATGGCAGGTTACGCTGTTAATGCTCACGTATGTTATATCTATATTAGAGGTGAGTACTTTAACGAAGGTAACAGACTACAAGAAGCAATTGATCAAGCTTATAAAAAAAATTTTTTAGGAAAAAATGCATGCGGAACTGGATGGGATTTTGACATTCATGTACATTTCGGAGCTGGAGCTTATATCTGCGGGGAAGAAACAGCTTTACTAGAAAGTCTAGAAGGCAACAAAGGCCAACCAAGACTCAAACCCCCATTTCCTGCTCTTGTAGGTTTGTATGGCTGTCCTACAATAGTTAACAACGTAGAAACAATAGCAGTTGTGCCAACAATATTAAGAAAAGGTGGTAATTGGTTTGCCTCTCTTGGTAAGCCAAAAAATACTGGTACAAAAATTTTTTGTATCTCAGGAAATGTTAATCACCCATGTAATGTTGAAGAAGAAATGGGTGTACCTTTAAAAGATTTAATAGAAAAACATGCAGGGGGTGTGATTGGCGGTTGGAATAATTTACAAGCAGTAATCCCGGGTGGATCTTCAATGCCTTTACTACCAAAAAAAACTTGTGACACCATCACTATGGATTTTGATTCATTAATAGCAAATAAAAGTGGGTTAGGGACTGCAGGAATAGTTGTTATCAATAACGATCAAAATATTATTAAATTTTTTGCAAGAATAGCAAGATTTTACAAACATGAAAGTTGTGGTCAATGCACACCCTGTAGAGAAGGAACTGGTTGGATGTGGAGGATTTTAGAAAGGGCTGGAAAAGGCGAAGCGACATATGCCGATATAAATTTATTAAATGATGTAACTACACAAATCGAAGGACACACTATCTGTGCATTTGGAGAAGGATCAACTTGGCCGATACAGGGTTTATTAAGACACTTTAGGAAAGAATTAGAAAAAAAATGTATAGGTGAACCAGTTTTTAAAAAAAGAAGTACAAATCCATATTTAGTAGATCAACATCTTCTAGAAAGCGAAAATGCCTAAAATAAACATTAACGGAAAAGAAATAGAATTTGAAAAAGGAATGACCGTTTTGCAAGCATGCGAGCTTGCTGACGTGGAAATTCCACGATTCTGTTATCACGAAAAACTATCAATTGCGGGGAATTGCAGAATGTGTTTGGTTGAAATGGAAAGATCACCTAAGCCAATAGCTTCATGCGCAATGCCAGCAGCTGAAGGAATGAACATTAAAACAAATACAGAATTTGTAAAAAAAGCACGTAAAGGAATGATGGAATTTTTATTAGCGAACCACCCGCTTGATTGCCCAGTCTGTGATCAAGGTGGTGAGTGTGACTTACAAGACCAATCTTTATTTTATGGATTTGATAAATCAAGATTTTCTGAAAATAAAAGAGCAGTATCAGATAAGTACATGGGTCCTTTGATTAAAACTCAAATGACAAGATGTATACATTGCACTAGATGTGTTCGATTTGCTGAAGAAGTTGCTGGCGTTCCAGAAATAGGAGCTATAGGTAGAGGAGAAAATATGGAAATCACAACTTATCTAGAACAATCAATGACATCCGAATTATCAGCAAACGTTATAGACTTATGTCCAGTGGGAGCACTTACTTCTAAACCTTATGCATTCGAGGCAAGACCTTGGGAGTTAAAAAAAACAGAAAGTATAGACGTAATGGATGCAGTAGGGTCTAATATTAGGATAGACACTTATGGCTGGGAAGTTAAGAGAGTTCTACCAAGACTAAACAATGAAATTAACGAAGAATGGATCTCAGATAAAACAAGATACGCTTGTGACGGACTATTAAAACAACGATTAGACATACCTTATATAAAAAAAAACAATAAATTAGTGAAATCTACCTGGGATGATGCAATCGAACTAATATCAAATAAAATAAAATCTACTAAACCTGAAAAAATTGCAGGCCATGTAGGTGATATGGCATCTATTGAAACAATTTTTTCATTTAAAAGTTTGTTAAAAAAAATAGGCTCAGACAATTTTGATTTTAGAGAAAAGAAAATCTATATCAATCCAACAGATAAAACTAATTACATATTTAATTCATCTATTCAAAACATCGAAGAAAGTGATCTTATTTTACTGATTGGCACAAATCCAAGACACGAAGCAACAATAGTCAACGCAAGAATAAGAAAAGCCTTTGTAAAAAATAAAACACCAATTTATTCTATCGGTAACCCTGGAGATTTAACCTATGATTACACTCTCTTAGGTGAAGATGTTAACGATTTAAAAAATATTTTTGATGAAAAAAGTGAGATAAACAAAAAATTAAAAAATGCTAAGAAGCCAATTTTTATTATTGGTGAATCAGTGTTAGAACTCCATAACTCAAAATATATTTTAGAAAAAACAAAAAATTTTTTAATAGAAAAAAATTTTATAAATGAGAACTGGAATGCTTTTAACATACTAGTTCAAAACGCATCTTCAGTTGGTGCAATAGACTTGGGTTTTTATAATATAGATAAAAATAATAATTTTATTTTTTTTGATAAACTTGAAAACAAAGAAATTGAACTATTATATTTAGTTGGATCTGACAATCTTGAAATCAAAAAAGGAAATGAGTTTATCGTTTATCAAGGATCGCATGGTGACAAAAATGCATCCATAGCTGATGTTATTTTGCCAGGAGCCGCCTACACAGAACAAAGTGGACTGTTTGAAAACCTAGAAGGAAGAATTCAAGAATGTAGAAAAGCCTCATATCCAACAAATGAATCTCTAGAAGACTGGAAAATTTTTAATTTAATTAATTATAGTCTTAATAACAAAAATTTATTTTCTGATTTTTCATCAGTTAGAAAATCAGCCCTTCTGGAAATACCAAATTTTTCAGAAATAGATTTATTACCAAAAAGAAACAAGTTAATTAAAATAAATACTTCAATAGAAGCAACTAGTGAAAAAATAAACATCAAAGATATTGATTATTATTTTAGCAATTCAATCTCAAGAGCTTCGAAGACTATGAGTGACTGTCGAAATATATTTAATGATAATAAAAAAAATGGAACTAATAGTTAAATGGAATACTTAAATATATTATCAAATGAACTATATAAGATCGGATTTGTTTTAATTCCAGTCCTAATTTCTGTTGCTTTGGTAGTCTGGCTAGATAGAAGAATCTGGGGTGCTGTTCAGAAAAGACGAGGACCAAATGTTGTCGGTCCCTTTGGTATATTACAAACTGTTGCAGATGCACTAAAGTATATTTTTAAAGAAATAATTATTCCAGCTAGTTCGAATAAAGTAATATTTGTGTTAGCTCCTGTTGTTACAATGACATTAGCCTTAGTAGCATGGGCAGTTATTCCTTTCGATAACGATCTAGTATTAGCTAATATTAATGTAGGTATACTGTACCTTTTTGCAGTTTCTTCTTTAGGCGTCTATGGAATTATAATGGGTGGCTGGGCATCAAACTCTAAATACCCTTTTCTTGGAGCAATAAGATCTGCAGCACAAATGGTTTCGTATGAAGTTTCAATAGGAATAATTATAATTAATGTTCTCCTATGCGTTGGTTCATTAAATTTAATAGACATAGTTAATGCACAAAATAAACTATGGTTTGTAATTCCTTTGTTTCCAATGTTTGTGGTTTTTTTTATTTCTGCTTTAGCAGAAACAAATAGACCACCGTTTGATTTACCAGAGGCTGAA
>Ga0308013_10001764_pt1 | contig 10488 bp, 8 predicted proteins | sample Neamet181_FD_203131 | JGI IMG/M metagenome (GOLD analysis project Ga0308013, IMG submission 203131) | Marine microbial communities from water near the shore, Antarctic Ocean - #181 | ecosystem: Environmental > Aquatic > Marine > Unclassified | place: Southern Ocean | collected 2014-07-25
AGGTGCTGCCAGACTACTGAGAGCACTCATCCAATTGCTGACTTCGGAGCTGACAGCCTATAATAACTTTTCATTCTGATAAACGCAGCAGTGTTCTGCTGGAAATTTTAAAAATACTATATCTTCAGGGACTTCAACTTCACGTTTCACCTTTATTTTAATGCTATTGCCCTCAAATATAGCCGTCAATAATTTATTATTACCCATATCTTCAACATTTTGAACAGAAGCACGCAAAGTATTCCCGCCCACTGAATTTGTCAGAGTAATGTATTCGGACCTAATCCCAAGTTTAAGATTTTTTGTTTTGACTTTTTCAAGATTAGTTTGGGTAGCTATTTTGGCACTACCAAAAGCAACTGTCTGAGCATCCACACATTCACATTCAAAAAAATTCATGGCGGGAGCACCGATAAAGTATCCAACAAAAGTCGTTTGAGGACGTTCAAAGAGCTCAGCAGGTGTGCCGACTTGAACGATATTACCTTCATCCATTACAATAATGTTCTCCGCGAAAGTCATCGCTTCATTTTGATCATGCGTAACATATATCAAAGTCGATTGGTATTTTTGGTTTATCTCTTTCAGCTGTCGCCGTAATCGGAATTTTAAATCTGGATCGATGACAGTTAATGGTTCATCCATTAAAATGGCTGAAACATCATCGCGTACAAGCCCACGGCCCAATGAAATCAATTGCTTTTGATCCGCAGTTAGCTTGCTTGCTGATTTTTTTAATAAAGGTACTAAGTCTAAAGCGTTTGCAACTTCTCTTACCTTCTCTTCAATGACATCCTTGGCATACTTGCGACAGACTAAAGGAAAGGCCAAGTTTTGCTCGACAGACATTGTCCCATAAATGACTGGAAATTGGAAAACTTGAGCAATATTACGTTCGGATGTTGACACAGCTGTAACGTCAGAGCCGTTGAAAAGCAGCTTACCTTCTGATGGTGTTACAATACCTGACATAATGTTCAGCATTGTGCTTTTACCACAACCAGATGGGCCTAAAATTGCATATCGCGCTCCATCAACCCAAGTCATATTAAATGGGTTCAGGGCATATGTTTTATCCGTGGCCTGTGGATTATAAGAATGCGCTATATTTTGAAGAACGATTTCAGCCATTACATTAACCCACCGTATGGAGAAGACTTTAAACTTCCATCTGTAGAAAATGCATACAAATGGCTAATGTCAAATTTCACTGTTACTTTTTCTCCAATAGAAAAACTTTGAACCGAATCTAACAAACCGACTAAGTTTATCTCATTATGCTTCAAGTGAAGAAAGGTTTCAGAACCACTAATTTCGGACAATTCAATTGCAAAGGGAAATCCTATTTCACCCAATGTAATTGCTACAGCCCGCAAACCAAAAGTGTACGTGCCTTCAGGTAAGCCCTTAAAATGTTTTGGTGAATCAAATTGTATCTCCGGGCTCAAGATAATTTTGCCTTCCCCGACCATGCCCTCAAATAAATTCATCGCAGGGTCGTTTGTAATCTGCGACACTTTTGTAGAGTTTGGGTTTTCGTAAACTTCCTTGGCACTGGCTTGCTGAAGAATGCGCCCTTCGTCCATTACCAGTATCTGTCCACCTAGCTGCATAGCTTCGACAGGATCGGTTGAAGAGTAAATCAATATAGAATCCGCGGATGCCTTTGTATTAAAAATACTTTTGAACTCCTCGCGCAATTGTTCACGTAACTTGTAATCCAGATTAACCAAAGGTTCATCGAGTAGAAGAATTTTAGCTTCTTTTACGAGGGAGCGAGCTAGCGCAACTCTTTGTTGTTGTCCTCCCGAAAGAGCCTGAATTTTACGACTTTGGAAACCCTCCAAGCCGACTTGAGACAAGGCGTTCATCACCCGGTTATGAATTTCAGCTTTTTGGGTGCCACGTTGCTTTAAGGGAAACGCCACATTTTCATAAACAGTTAAGTGGGGATAGTTGATGAATTGTTGATAAACCATGGCAACTTCACGTTTCCAAACTGGAATACTACCAAAATCATTCCCGTCTAATACTAAACCACCACTATCTGGCGCAATCAAACCGGCAATTGTTTTAAGCAACGTAGTTTTACCAGACAATGTACGGCCAATTATTGTATAAATTTGGCCCTGTAACATTTCAAAGCAAATATCATCTAGATGATATTGCTCGTCAGGTTTTAGAGACAGGTTTGAAGCAATGAGTGACATTTATTTTAATGCCCCTGACAGGTTACCTTTTGACAAATACCGTTCTACAATGAACGCAACCACTACTAATGGGGCCACACTTACTAACGCTGCGGCGGACAGGCTCCACCATGGAGTAATCGAAGAATTTAAGGCTACGATTGCAACAGGCAGCAGCTGCACTTCGGTAAAAGTTAAAATAAACGCGAAGAAAAAGTCAGTCCAACCAAAAATCATACAAAACATCCCCGCGACAATTATCCCTGGAATTGAATTTGGTAGGACAACTTTGTAAAAAGCTTGGAATGGATTACAGCCATCAATCAGCGCTGTCTCGTCTATCTCTTGAGGCACTTTGTTAAAAAAATCGACCATGATCCAAACAGCAATTGGCATCAGTAACACAACGTACACAAGAACGAGACCTAATAGAGTGTCGAGAAGCCCCAACTTTCCCAGCATAATAAAAAAGGGAATGGCCAAAACAACTGGTGGCATAATTCGCTGTGAAATGAAGAAGAAAGTAATATCGCCGTTACGCATAGGACCAGCTTTAAAGGTATATCGAGACAATGCGTAGGCAGCTAAAGTACCTAAAATTATGCTTACCAAACTCCCAGCAGCAGTAACGAAAACACTATTCAAAAACGGCTCAACAATATCAACACCGCCTCGAGCTGGCGATTTAAAAAGTGATTGCCACCCGTCAAGTGTAGGCTCAAAATCCACCCAAGGAATGTAAGTTGCGCCACCGGTAACCGACTGAAAATCCTTGAAAGATGTTGATATGGCCCATAAAAATGGAGCTATCACAAAAACTGACCATAACGTCACAGCCAGATATTTTAACGTGATATAAAACAAACGCATTTTAACTACCTCGCACCATAAGTTTTGTCAGTATTTTAGCAATAATAGTAAAGCTGATAATCATTATAACAAGATAAGTAAGAGAAAGTGCTGCCGAGTATCCAAATTGAAATTCACGTAATCCCTTAATAAAAATATAAAAACTGGAGGTTTCTGTCGCGGTACCCGGCCCACCAGACGTTAGAACATAAACCGTATCCATAATTTTCGAGGCCTCAATTAGGCGAATAATAATTGCTCCAATAGAAATCGGCGCCATTAACGGAAAGGTTACATAAACAAAAGTTCGGACGGGCCCAGCACCATCAATTGACGCTGCCAAATAAGGCTCTTTTGGTAGCGATAATAATCCTGCGAGTAGCAAAAGGAACATAAAAGGGGTCCATTGCCAAACCTCGACGAGAATTACCGTAAACTTGGATAATATTTCGCTACTTAACCACAGTGGTTGCATACCAAAGAGGCTCAAAAAATCATTTGCTGGACCCAGTGATTCATGGAAGAATGTACGCCATACCACAGTCATAATGACAGGTGTTGTCATCATAGGTATCAAAAAAAGAACTCGGAAAAACCGTTGGAAGACGATTTGCTTCCAAACCATAAGCGCGAGAGAGAAACCTATAACATATTGTAAAAAAACCGTAGTTAATGAAAGTAGACTTAGGCGACCAAAAGCTTCCCAAAATCGCATGTCGTCTGTGAACAATCGGATATAATTATCCAATCCAATGAAGTCTAAACCAGGGTAAAAGCTGTCCCAACTTGAGAAGCTCAAGCGCACTGTAAAACCAATTGGAAAAATCAATATACCTAGAAGAACCAAAAGACCTGGCAGCAAAAACAAGTATTTATGTTTGAAATTCATTGAAACCAGCTCCTATGGCTTAAGAACGCCCCACGAATATAGGGGCGCTCTCATTGTTTTATACCTTCACAGATTTACTCTGCGTCTTCCAGTGCAACACCAACCGCATAAGCTTCGCGGACTGTATCAGCACCAATACGCTTCACAATTTTTGTCCATTCAGCAGCCACTTCATCGAGTGCCTCCTGTGGCGACAATTGTCCGGCAAGCGCCTTAGATGTTCCGGTTGCGACAGCGCTATTAAACTGGAACACCCCAGGAACGCGCAGCGGGAACACTCTGTTTGTACTGCCTTCTTCCATTGCAAGCAGCGTCTCAGAATACTGCTTTGCAATTTCTGAATCCCAACCCTGACGTTCAACATAAATTTCTGGTATGAAGTCTGATTTTCTGAATGGATTCACACCGAACCGGCCAATCGCAATATCTGCTTGATGATTTGCATCATTTGCAAAGAAACACAGGTAGTCGAACGCCATGTCATGGTTTTTGCTCTGCTTCGCAACCGCAGCTGTCCAGCCCCAAACAATATATGGCGCTTGATTGTATGTATTTTCCCAAGCTCCAGTAGAACGGTTCCATACGCTATCAGACCCTGGTAGTGGAGCCGAACCAACTTTGTTTTTGATTGGACTATCATCTTGCATCGCAGCAATAAATGCATCATCCCAAGAAAAACTAAATAGTGTTTGCCCACCCCCAAAAGAGTTGATTTCATCGCCTAAGCTAAAGTTAATACCGCCTGGTGGAGTATACTTGGTTGCCTCAACCCAATCGGTCAGTGCAGCAACAAAACCAGGACCATTTATTAGAGGCTCCATTGTTTCAAGATCAAAAAAGAAGCCACCCTTTACCCTTGGATTTTTTGAGTAGGCAACAGAGCGACTGAAAAACGCAGCAAACATTAGATCGTCTTTTTTCATAACTTCGGCTGATCCATACTCCAGCTCACCATCGTTATCCCAGTCCCAGCCATTAAAGAACGCGGCCATCTCACCATATTCTTTCCATGTTTGAGGTACACGCAATTCATTGCCTGTTTCAGCTTTATATTTGACTTGGTACTCTGGATTGTCGATGACATCCTTCCTGTATTTCAGGTAGTGACGATCTCCATCAATGGGGAACTGGATCATCTCACCATCCCATGAATTCACATCAATATGTCCTTGAGTAACGTCCTGCATTTGAGGCATATTCACATATTTTGCAGGAACAGGCTCTAAGTATTGCTTCCAATCACGTAGAAAATTCGAAAAACCAAACACAATATCATAGGGCGCTTGACCTGCCTGAAACGGCACCATTGCTTTTGAATATAAATCACCTGCAGGTGTATGAATCACTTTTACTTCTGCGCCAGTTAGTGCGCTAAATTGTTCGGCATGTAGTGCAGTAGGCTCGCCCATAACGGGAACGGCGTGTGTGTTAATGGTAAGCTTTTGACCACCATAGTCTTTTTTCGACATTGATTCATATGAACACTCACCAGCGATATCGCCAGTATTCTTGATATGTGGGAACTGATCGCTCCATTTATCAGCACTGGCAGTAGCTGCCAATAAACTCGCTGTCACAGCTAAGGTGCTAATTTTTGTTACTCTATTCATACTATTTTTCCTCCCAGAATATTTAGTATTTTTAGTTAAGGGACAAGGACAGCACGTCCTTTGATTTTCCCGTTGTTCAAATCTTGCAAAGCCTGATTTGCATTCGCTAAGCTATATTCCTGTGTGGCGAGATGAACTTTGCCCTTGTCTGCAAGAGACATCAGCTCTGTAAGTTCAGCCCAAGTACCAACAAGATTACCAATGATATTTTTCTCTGTTGTGACCATTTCGAATGCACTAACATTTATGTCTTCACCATATCCGATGACATAATAGCTCCCCATGTCACGCGTCATCGCCAAACCTTTAGATGTGGTACCCCGCTCAGCAACAAAGTCTAAAACGGCTTCAGCACCACGGCCTTTTGTCAATTCAAGAACTTTTGACACTTCATTGCCGTCCGCCTTAACCAAACCGTCTACACCACAGGACTCAGCCAATGACAGGGCCAGATCAGATGGGTCCACTACAATGATATCAGCAGCGCACATTGCCCTGAGAACTTGTATAGCAATATGACCTAGACCACCCGACCCAATAACAACACATGTTTCACCTGGTAGCAGGTGGCGTGATGCTTTTTTGGCCGCACGATAAGCTGTTAGGCCAGCATCTGAATATGCTGCAACTTCTTTGGGGATCAGAGTTTGTGGTAGTTTCACAATATTGCGTACAGAGGTTTTTAGCGCCTCGGCATAACCCCCGTTGCAATCAACACCGGGAAAAGACCCATTTTCTCCATGCATGTCATGGCCACGTCGACATGCAATGCAAGTCCCGCCAGTAATTTTAGGATGGACAATAACGGGATCACCGACCTTTAAGCCTTCAACTTCTGATCCAATCTCCTCAACCCATCCAGCATTTTCATGGCCCATAATCAATGGAAGCAGACCTGTGCCAGTCGGGTCAGTTGCCACACGCCAAACACCTTCAATAATGTGCAAATCCGTACGACACACACCTGCACCGCCAATCCGGACAATTACGTCGCTTGATTTTTCAATCTTAGGATCGGGAACATTTTCCATGTCCACCCATGATGAAGCGGTTAGATCATCATCATATTTATTTAACACTTGAGCTTTCATTTTACACCTTTCACTTTACGACTCCTTTGAAACTAGGAACCATCTACGGGTCCATCAAAGGGTGTAAGTGTTCAACTTTGGCACGAGCGTCTAAAAAGTGTTCACTTTATGAACACTTCTAAGCTTTTTTTAATGAAGCTTCATGTTAATGTTAAAGCTTAGGGGGCCAAGAGTATGAGCAAACAGTTTTTAGAAAAATCTAACCATAACGAGCTTAGAAGCTATTCAAAAACTCCAGAATTAGGTTCATTCGAAAGCTCTGTTTCAGATAGCTGGGCTCGGTGTACAAGTTTTGGTCTTAGCCCCACCTCAAAACCAATTGACGCGGTGACTTCAGGCACAGAGCTATTGGAGATAAGGCAAAAGAACGACAAAATCCGACAGTTTGTGATCCCCGAATTGCAGCTGCTGTATAATCAAATAGCCGGTACAAAATTTATGGTGGCTTATGCTGACAATACCGGCGTAATACTGGATGCTTATCTGGACGAGGACTTCAAACAAAGCGATGCCGGAAAGGCAGTAATTCCAGGCTCGATATGGACAGAAAACTACCGAGGAACTAACGCTCTCGGCCTGGCTTTGCACACAGGAAAATCACAAATTGTGGCAGGCTCCGACCACTTCTTTAGAAAACTGGGAAATCTTTCCTGCTTTGCAGTTCCTATTTACGGTCAAGACGATGATATCGTGGGCCTTATCGATGCAACATCTGATGCATCCTCGCGTCAACAACACACTTTAGCTCTGGTAAAACTTGCAAGCAAAAATGTTGAGAATAGGCTTTTCATAGATCAGTTTGCGGATTCAATAATTCTAGTTTTTCATGCGAGGCACGAATATTTATCTACCACCAGCGCCGCCATGCTGGCAGTTGACGAGCACGGGTTTGTTGAAGGTTCTAATGTAAATGCGAAAATAATGCTTAACGGCTTAAGCTTGTCAAACAAACAACACTTTAGCGATATATTTTGTATCCCATTTTCCAATATTGCCAACCGACTAAATTCAAATGAAATCATTAGAATACAAGATATTATGGGTTCTTCTGTTTTTATGTCAATGAAGAAATCCAGCGTAAAACGAATTGTGAATATTCCAACAAAATCAAGTCTTGTTACAAACCGACAATGCATGCCAAAGAATATTCACCTGGAAAGTAATGAATTTGTAGAAGGCACGCAGCATTTACCACTTTACGTTTCAGACGACCCTGTTCTCAAACGCTGTCTATCGCTAGCTGAAAACGCCCTAATTCACAGATTACCAGTCTTGGTAGAAGGTCAGCGTGGCTCAGGAAAACGGACTACGGCTATCGAATTAGGTAAACGGGTATTCCCCTCAAAACCCAGTATCGAAATTGATTGTAGCCATCTAACTGACAACAACTTTGAGACAGTATTTTTTGGCTCTCTGGGGAAACCGGCTTTCTTTGACGAAGCTCTACCTGCCCAGCCACTGGGAAAACTATCCCTCGTGCAGGGCGGCCTAATAATTTTCAAAAATATAGACGGATTATCAAAAATCATCCAATGCGAAATTAGTAAATTAATTAAATTATATTTACATAGTAATGAAGACTTTACTTTAAGGCCTATTGGTGGATTTGTGTTCACTTGCACACAACCTATGGAAGTTTTGAAGTCAGGCAACAACATGTCTGAAATCTTTTTGGAGAGTTTAATCGGCGCACATTTACAATTACCCAATTTAGACATGCGAACTGATTTCGAAAAAATCACAAAGGAACTTCTAGCCCAAGTTTCTCCTAAACACCATATTTCAAAAAATGCCCTTGATGCTTTGTGTTCACGTGATTGGCCAGGACATTTGGGACAACTTAAAAAGGTCCTGCGTGTTCTTGTTTCTACAAGTGACGCTCATGTTATTCGCAACGCTTCAATCCAACACGATCAAAAATTGTCTGGAGTGGAAATAGGGCCTTGTGACGCGTGCTCCAATTCTCCCATTCGTAAAGAAAATTGCACCCTAATCAGGAAATCTTGGTTGGATACCGGTCAAAATATTAGCCTTGCTTCACGACGTTTGGGAGTCTCTCGCAATACTGTTTACAGGCACATTAAAAACATGTGACAGAATGCGATCTTATGCACCTGCAGGCGGCCCTCAAAATAATGAGAACCCAAGCGACTGTTCATATTTAGAACACATAAACTGGTGTCGTCAGACATACGAGATTAGGTATAGGCCGCACTTCGTTTTAATATCTCGCTCTTACCAAAAACCACCCTCGCCAAATGAGCTTCTGAGTAAAGGCGCTAAGATCGCTGATATCACAGCCTCAGTCAAAGCATCAGATAAGACAGCCGTTTGTATCGTGCTGAAACAACGCATTAATTCAGGGAATTATGGGCAGCTGTGCTAACTAGGGAAGCGGATGGCGGAGGAACAGGGATTCGAACCCTGGGAGGACTTTCACCCTCGTCGGTTTTCAAGACCGGTGCATTCGACCACTCTGCCACTCCTCCGACACACGCCTACTAATCGCCAAGAATTGATTCAGCAAGGGGTGTAATGTATGTAAATTATAAGAAATTTTATTTATTAGCTGGAGAAAGCCAGTATTTGTAGTACTTAATATTTTGAGTTAAATTTCAACAGATGTAAAAAACCGTTATTTGATCAAAAATATGTTCATAAGAAACTTAGTAATACTAATTTAAACATCTAAAAGCCTTGACCCTAACCCTTACCCAAGGTTTTGGTTAGTTTAAGTGGATACGCATAAATAGGTAGGAAACCTCATGTCCAAATTCTCACTCTATTTTGTATTCGTTGTGCTAACAACTTTTGCCTCTACCAACACTTCCTTTGCCTTTGATACACAAGCAAAAGCAGCTTATGTCATTGACCAGGAAACAGGTACGGTACTGCTGGCAAAAAAAGAAAACGTCGCCCTACCACCTGCGTCAATGTCAAAGCTAATGACCCTGTTTATTGCTTTCGAGGCGCTGCGAGATGGGCGCCTCAATTGGGACGAAAAACTGCCAGTGTCTGAGCATGCAATGAGCTATGGCGGATCTACCATGTTTCTCGACACTACTGACAGGGTGACAGTGAAAGACTTAATACGCGGAATTATTGTTTTGTCTGGTAACGACGCGTGTGCAGTTCTTGCTGAAGCTTTATCCGTTGACGGCACAGAAAAAGGCTTTGCGTCCATGATGACAGCAAAAGCTAAAAAATTAGGCATGCACAATTCTGTATTTGCAAATTCAAATGGCTGGCCGCATCCCAGTCAGCGAATGTCGATGAAAGATCTTGCGATTATTGCCGATCATATTATTACAGATTTTCCAAAACAATACCTTCTTTTCTCAGAAAAGGAATTTGCCTTTGATGGTCGCGCTCCAAGCAACACACAAAATCGCAATCCACTTTTAAAATTAGACATCGGGGCCGATGGATTAAAAACTGGTCATACCTCTGAAGCGGGATACGGGTTAGTTGGCTCAGCAAAGCAAGGCAATAGGCGCGTAATTTTTGTTTTGACTGGACTGGAATCTGCGAGCGCTCGAGCAATGGAGGCAGAAAGAATAGTAAATTGGTCTTTTCGACATTTTATGTCAAAAACATTACGCCAATCAAATTCAATAATTGCACAGGCAGATGTCTGGATGGGTAAAAGTCGTACAGTAGGGATGACTTTGGAAGCTGGCACCTCAATCTTGCTTCCAACTATAGGTATAGAGGAAATTTCATCCAAAATTGTGTATCAGGGGCCACTCCAAGCACCCGTTGTCGCAGGTCAAAATATAGGAGAATTGATTATTTTAATTCCGGGAATGTCTCAAAAGAGCTTTCCGTTAGTAGCCGCGGATTCAGTTGCAAGAGGTGGT
>Ga0308013_10001765_pt1 | contig 10487 bp, 6 predicted proteins | sample Neamet181_FD_203131 | JGI IMG/M metagenome (GOLD analysis project Ga0308013, IMG submission 203131) | Marine microbial communities from water near the shore, Antarctic Ocean - #181 | ecosystem: Environmental > Aquatic > Marine > Unclassified | place: Southern Ocean | collected 2014-07-25
CAAATAATGTAGCTACACTCTCTGGAACAGCTACAACCTCTGGGACTTATAACTATAGTATAAGTATTTCTGCAGGATCAACTAACCAGACAGTACAAGGAACAATTACTGTTAATGAAGGTCCCCAATATGGAAGTTCTGCTGTTGATCAATATAATGCAACAGGAGGTTGGGGAGCTGGAGGATCATCACAGTGGCAATCTTTCACAGTAGGTGTAAAGGGTAAATTAACAGCAGTTCAATGGCTAATGAGTAATCCTGTTTCAGGATCTACTGAGGGACAAGATGTCACTTTTAAAGTTTATTCGGGAGAAGGAGATGGAGGAACACTTCTTGCCACAAGTTCAGGACTTACGACTCCCCCTGATAAGGATGAAAATGGAAATTGGGCACCACATGAATATGTAAGTTTTGATGTAAGTAGTTATAATATATTAGTTGATGTTAATGAGGTTTATACAATGAAAATTTCTATTGGAGCTCAGGATGTTGGATTCCTTAATTTAAACCTAAACAATGTTTATACTAGAGGAAGAGGAAGTCATGCAGGTAATGCAAATTCAGACTACCTTTTTAAAACTTTTGTATCTCCACAAACGAATTAAATTTAAGGTTTCATTATATTGTTTTTATAAAAAGTATTACATAAGTTTGAGATATAAATGTTAATAATGAAAATACTAATTACTCTTTTGGCTTTTTTAAATTTTAATCAAGATTTTGATCCAAACGAATATCTTGATGGAAAATGGTGTGAAGGAAAAAACAAGGAATGTTTTTATCTTACTTATTCTGACGGTTTAATGTTTTTTGAAATACCTGACGGAGGATTTAAATCTGGAGTTGAGTCAATTAAATACGACAAAAAGCAAAATAGAGTATACTGGAGAATTGTGGGTACAACAAAAAAAACCCAATACTTTCAAATTTTAAATGATAAAAAGTACGTAGAATATTTTGATGGAAATAAAACTAAAAGAATTAAAAAGTATTCTAAAAAATAATACTCTGAAAAAAACTCTTTTACTTAATAAGAGATTAAGAAATCTTTTCAAAGTAAATTTAGAAATTTGGAGAAAGACATCACTTTACCAGAAAGGTTTTTTGGAGTTTTATATCTGTTTTCGCCAGAATTAACTTAGTTAAACTAATTGTTCTTTTCTAACCATTCATTTTAAATCATGAATAGAATTTACTTATTTCTGTTATTTTTTTCATCTTTTTCTTTCGGGCAGGATTTAATTTGGAAATCATACGTTGGTCCTAATGGAGATAGGACTTTTGAAATTGCATTCTACTCTGATGGATCAATATGGACTCAAGGAGTAGAGTTTAACTATATTAGAAATGGAAAAAAATCAACAGTTTTAAAAAGCATAGATGGGATAAGATCTCTATCCGATGATATGTTTTATGTTTTAAAAACTAAGCAAACTGTATTAAATGATATGTATGAAATTAAAAGTGGTAAATATTCGCCAGTTGAATTAAGAATTGACGGGGAGCCCAAAACATATTTTTTTACAAAATTTTCAATTAAAGAATTTAGAAAAGCTTTAAATAAATACTTAAAAAATCTAGAATAATGAAAAAGATAGTTCTTGTTTTAATAATACTGGTTTTTAACCTATCAAATGCTCAAAAACCAAGAGCAAGAGACTTGGGAGTGCCTTTTAACGGAATAACTGGAAAGAACAACTCTATAACTGACGTAAAAGGTGTTGAAGTAGGATATAGTACTATTATATCAAATAAGGGAAAAAATATTATTGGAAAAGGACCCGTAAGAACAGGGGTTACTGCTATATTTCCTAGAGGTAGATCAAAGAAGTTTAGCCCAGTATATGCAAACTGGTATAGTCTAAATGGAAATGGTGAAATGACAGGAACAACTTGGGTAACAGAATCGGGTTTTCTTGAAACTCCAATTATGATTACCAATACAAATAGTGTTGGTGTTGTAAGGGATGCAGTATTAAAATGGTATGTTGACACTGATTGGTATAAGGGTGAAGAATGGTGGTATACATACCCAGTTGTAGGTGAAACTTATGATGGTTTTTTAAATGACATATATGGTTTTCATGTCAAAGAAGAGAACGTCAGAGAAGCTATAAGTAATGCTTCAGGAGGTAGAATTGACGAGGGTAATGTTGGAGGTGGAACAGGGATGAGATGTTTAGGATTTAAAGGCGGAACAGGAACTTCCTCTAGAATTCTAAAAATTAATGATTCAAAGTATACTGTTGGTGTAATTGTTCAAGCAAACTTTGGAAGCAAAAAGAATTTAACAATATCGGGAGTACCTGTTGGTCTTGAATTAAAAGACACTTTAAATTTTGTTTATAATGGACCTCCAAAATCAAGAATGAACGAAGGAGACGGATCTATAATTGTTATACTAGCAACGGATGCTCCATTTTTACCCCATCAGTTAAAGAGAATCTCACAAAGAATCCCCCTAGGAATCGGACTAGTTGGTGGAAGGGGAAGTAATGGTTCTGGAGATATTTTCTTAGCATTTTCGACTGCAAATGAAAATGCTTTTGATCGAGATAATACTACAATAGTAAAAACTTTTTCAAATGATTTAATTACTCCTTTTTTTGAAGCAACAGTTCAAGTTGTTGAAGAGGCTATAATAAATGCTATGGTCGCAGCTGAAACCATGGAGGGAATTAATGGAAACAAAGTATATGCTCTTCCTCACGATTTACTTATTGACGTTTTGAAAAAATACAATCGTATTAAATAAATTTGATCAAAAACTCATGCTGATTTTATCACAAATAATTTATTATTTTGAATTATTTAGATCAGAGTATGGTGCACAAATATTTCTAGTAAAATAATCCAATATTATTAAACTTCAGTAAAAAATAAAAAATTGAGGAAGTTTGTAGAATTAATTTATTCATAAATTTTAAATTATTCGTATACAATAATTCTAATGAAATATATAAGTATCTCAATAACGTATATTATTTTAAATTAAATCTATAACTGTTGGTTAGATTTACAATTATCAAAAATATACTTCTAAAAATTACTTTAAAATATATATGTTATTAATTAGATTGTTTTTATTTTCATCTTGTTTATTTTACTTGAACAATTTATCGTCTCAGGATATAATAAATATTGAGAGTTCAGACTATGTAATAGTGCTTAAAGCAGATTCTCTTAAACGGTTACAACATATTTATTTTGGATCAAAAATGTCAAATCCTAATGAGTACGAAGCCATTAATAAACAGCTTGGATTTCAAGTAAAAGATGCTGGTGATTTACCTAATCATGTATATACTCCAAGTGGGACATGGAATACTGCAGAACCAGCTTTACAAATATTACATTCTGATGGAAATCCTTCAACAGAATTAGAATATGAAAATCATATTATAGAAAATTTTGAGAATGGGGTATATCTTACAACTATAACTTTAATAGACCCTATATACAAGACAGAGGTATTGTTGTTTTATAAAGTTTACCAAAAAGAAAATGTTTTTGAACAATGGTCAAGTATCAAAAATAATGAAGATCAAACAATCGAATTAAAAAAATATGCTTCTGCTAATTTATATTTAAGAAACAATGACTTTTTTCTTACACAATATCATGGAGCATGGGGGTCCGAAATGCAACCCGAAACTAGCCTTTTAACTTCAGGAATAAAAGTTTTAGACTCAAAGTTAGGGACTCGTTCTAATTTATATTCTCCACCAAACTTTATTTTATCTCTTGACGGTATTGCAAAAGAAGATTCAGGTAAAGTAATAATTGCTAGTCTTGCTTGGTCAGGGAACTATCGTTTTGATTTTGAAAAAGATAGATTCAATAATCTACGCTTGATAGCTGGTGCTAATAACTTTGCTTCCGAATATGAATTAGGTCCAAATCAAATCATGGAAACTCCTCACTTTATTTATACCTATTCAGAAAAAGGAAAGAGTCAGGCTAGTAAAAATATGCATCGTTGGAGTAGGAAATATAGAATTTATGATGGAGAAGGAGAGAGATTAACATTATTAAATAATTGGGAAGCTACCCAGTTTGATTTTAATGAAAAAAAAATAGTAAACTTATTAGATGACGCTAAAGAACTTGGAGTAGATTTATTTTTATTAGATGATGGCTGGTTTGGCAATAAATACCCACGTAATACTGATAATACTAGTCTTGGTGATTGGAAGGTTAATAAAAAAAAACTACCTAATGGTTTAGGTTACCTTATAAAAAAAGCTGAAAAAAAAGGGATTAAGTTTGGGGTTTGGATTGAACCAGAAATGGTTAATCCTAAAAGTGAGCTTTATGAAAATCATCTAGATTGGGTAATTCGACAACCCAAAAGAAAAGAATATTATTATCGCAATCAATTAGTATTAGACCTAACAAATCCAGAGGTTCAAGATCATGTTTTTGGTGTATTTGATAATCTTTTTATTGAAAATCCAAACATTAGTTATGTTAAATGGGATGCTAATTCAATCATTTACAACGGGTATTCCGAATTTTTAGCAAGAAAAAAATTACCTCAATCACATCTTTACTTTGACTATGTTAAAGGTCTTTATAAAGTACTTGATAGAGTGCGAGTAAAATATCCTAAGATTCCTATAATGCTTTGCTCTGGAGGAGGAGGAAGAGTAGATTACGGTGCTTTGCAGTATTTTACAGAATTCTGGCCCAGTGACAATACCAATCCTTTAGATCGAATTTTTATGCATTGGGAATATTCACATTTCTATCCAGCTATTGCAATGAGTTCTCATGTCACCAATTGGAATAAAAAATCAAGTATTAAATTCCGTGTAGATGTAGCGTCTATCGGAAAATTAGGTTTTGATATTGCTTTAGATAAACTTAGTGAAGAGGAAAAAGAATTTTGTAAGCAAGCATTACTTAATTATAAGTCTTTCAGGAATATTATATGGTATGGTGATATTTATCGTTTACAAAATCCATATGAAAATCCTATTGCTAGTATTCAGTATGTCGATGATGATAAAAGCAGTTCTGTAGTTTTTTCCTTTCTTGTTAGTGATCGGTTTCAAAGTTTTTATTCTGTAGAACCAATACTCCTAAAGGGTTTGGATCCTAAAAAAATATACAGATTAGAAGAAGTAAATATTTTTCCTGGTAAAATCGCTAAAATAGATCAAGAAACAACTTATTCTGGTGAATATTTAATGAAGGTTGGTTTTAACCCATTAATTTCAGATAAGAGAAAAAGTGTTGTTGTTAAAATACATGAGATTAATTAATTTTGAAATTAAATAACAAACTCCATTATGGAAAAAGTGAAAAAATTTAATATCATATTCATATTTTATTCTTTATTATTTATATCATGCGAGACTTTTGAACAAAAAAAACTAATCCTTCCCTCTGTTTTTTCAAATCATATGGTTCTGCAACAAAAAGCAAAAGTTTCAATATGGGGAAAAGCTTTGGAAAATCAACAGGTAGAAATAAAAGGGAGTTGGGGCAGCATGGTTTTAACAACTGCAAATTCTAAAGGAGATTGGAAAGCATCTCTTGAAACTCCTTCTTTTGGAGGTCCATTTGAATTAAGTATAAGATCCAACGAACAAAATATTATTTTTTCAGATGTAATGATTGGAGAGGTTTGGTTAGCCTCAGGGCAGTCAAATATGGAATGGAATATTAATCAATCTGCTGATGGTAGAGGTATTGATAATAAAAATGAATATATATCAGCTAACTACCCAGAGATAAGAATGTTCAACCTTCCTCAAGAGTTATCAGGTAAATATCTTAAAGATAATAAATGGTTAATTTTAAATCCTGAAAATATTGAAAAAAGCATAGCAGGTGGACCTAATACCGGTATAAGTGCTACAGCATTTTTTTTCGCTATAAAACTATATAAAAAACTTAATGTTCCTATTGGAATTGTAAATAGTAGCTGGGGAGGAACAAGAGTAGAAGCTTGGACTAGTCACAAAAAACTAAATGAACTAATTCCAAATGATTTAGATATTGAAAAAAGACACCAATTCATTAATAATAAATCAAAACTAAAAGTATTTAACGATTCTATAGCTGAATTAAATAGTAAAATATTTGATATAAAAACAGTTCTTATTCCAGAGTTTGGTAATAAGGGTATGGAAGATTGGTTAGAACTAGACCTAGATGATGGTGAATTTTCAAAAAACAACTTTGATGATTCTTCTTGGGATTCTTGGTTGCCTAGAAACACTTCAAAAGAGTCAAGAAATTCTGGCAGTTTTGAAGCTGTATTGGAGAATTTTGAAGCTGTGTTAACTCATGAAAATGAAATTTTATCTGATGGAGTAATATGGTTTAGAACTAAGATTAAACTCGAAAATATTGAAAGTGATTATAATATGATTATTAAAGAAGGAATTGACGATCTGGATCAAACATATTTTAATGGTCAACTTATTGGAAGCACTATAGGCTGGGACATAGCAAGAAACTATAGGGTTCCAAAAGAAATATTGATAAAAGGTGAAAATACAATTGCAATAAGAGCTTTTGATGGAGGAGGCCCTGGTGGAATAAATGGGATTATAAAAGTCCAAAATTCTTTAAGTAGTCAGGCTATTCCTTTTAGTTCATTTAAATTTAAGCACCAAGCATTTATAGCCAATAAAAAATTATGGGTTCATAACTATTCGTTTGAAGATTTGATTAAAAATTCTTCCATGCTTCAAAAAAATATTAAACGTGAAATACTATTTAATAATCCAAATGAATATGGAATTTTATTTGACAGGATGATTTCTCCAATTTTGCCTTACGAAATTAAAGGAGCTATATGGTATCAGGGAGAGGCTAATGTTCCTAACTATCATGAATACCAAAAGTTTTTTTCTGGAATGATTGAAGACTGGAGAGAAAACTGGGGATATGATTTCCCATTTTATTATGCTCAATTAGCCCCATTCAAATATTCTAAAACCGAATTTTCACATAAATTAAGAGATGCACAAAGAAAAACGTTAGAGTCAACCTCTAAAACTGGAATGGCAATTCTTTTAGATATAGGTGAAGAAAATGATATTCATCCTCGTAATAAAAAAGACGTTGGAGATAGACTTGCGCTATTAGCACTTATGAATGACTATGGTTTTGATATAGTTTCTTCAGGACCACTATATAAAAGTCATCAAAATTTTTCTAAATATATTGAAGTTGATTTTAAGAGTAAAGGAACTGGACTTATTACTGAAGGAAACTTAAGTGGGTTTGAAATAGCGGGATTAAATGGGGTTTTTCATGAAGCATCTGCAAAGATTATAAACAATAAGGTGAGAGTTTCTTCAAAAAAAGTGACTAATCCTACCCAAGTTAGATACGGCTGGAAAAATTGGTTTAAAGGGACTCTATTCAATAAAGAGGGTTTACCTGCATCATCGTTTAGTAGCTCTAATTAATAATGATCAACCAATTGTTATAGCGGCTTCCATAAGAGTAAAGGCTTACAATAATGAAGTAGGGCAGCCAATAGATAAAAAACTAGTAACTCTTGTTTTACAAAACTTAAACTAAATAATTAAAAAAGTACACACAATAAAAATTATATAAATGACTCAAAAATCAACTAAGAATCTAGGATTATTATTTATCATGTTTTTTGCTTTCTTGTTTTTAGGGATGGCGCAACAAACAAGTAATAGATGGTCATTGGTTAGTGATGGTCATATCCAATGGAATGTAAAATCTGAAGATACTCATATGGATAATGTTGAGATGAGTGGTCTTCAGGTTTCTAGCATAGTTCATTATGGTGTTGAAAAAGGAATACTCAAGCAAAGAGTTCACTTGATATTTCCTATGTTACGAACAATTCCAAATGATACGCACGCTAGTTTAGCCCATGAAATCGACTTTGATGATTTGAGAAAAGTAAAGATCAACGGAAATTCAGTTATTGAATACCCATTCCAGTTTGAACATAAGGGTTTGTTGAGCTATAGGTCCAGTGCGACTGATGGTATTGAGATTGAGCACCAACTTTTTCCTTCAAAAGATCAACCAGTATTTATTGATAGAGTTAAAATATTAAATACAACTGATAAAAGTATCTCTATTGATATTCCAAAAATTGAGTATGAATATGAAACGGATAAAAAAAATGGTGTTTCGGGGGCATATAAAATTAAGATAACTTCAAGTAAGAAAGGATTTTATCAATTAAGTCCTAATGAGATATTTGAATATTCTTTGATTTATTCTGCAAGACTAAGTAATGCTATAGAGCCTTATATTTCTGGTGATTTTGAATTTAAAAAAAGAGAGAAACTAGTTAGTAAAACCTATTCTGATTTAGTTTTTGAATCTCCAGATAAAATTTTAAATAGCTTTTTTACATTTGCTAAGTTAAGAGCCGTAGAGAGTATTTTTAAAACTAAAGGAGGTCTTATGCATGCTCCTGGTGGTGGTCGATATTATGCAGCGATATGGGCTAATGATCAAGCGGAATATGCAAACCCATTTTTTCCTTTTTTAGGGAATATAGAAGGAAATGAGTCTGCTATTAATTCTTTTCGCCATTTTTCTCGATTTATAAATGATGAGTATAAACCTATTCCCTCTTCTATTATAGCAGAAGGAATTGATTTTTGGAATGGTGCAGGGGATCGTGGAGATATGGCAATGATTGCTTATGGTGCTGGTAGATTTGCCATGGCTTATGGTGATAAAAAGACAGCTAAAGAACTTTGGCCCTTAATTGAATGGTGCTTAGAATTTTGTAGAAGAAAAATTAATAAAGAGGGAGTAGTTGCCTCTGATTCTGATGAATTGGAAGGACGATTTGCAGCCGGAGATGCTAACTTAAATACATCTTCTTTATATTATGATGCGCTAATATCCGCATCTTTATTAGGAAATGAATTAAACAAGGATAAACAGCTATTAGATCAATATAAACTTCAAGCTACTGCAATTAAAAACACTATTGAGGAATATTTTGGAGCCGAAATGTCTGGTTATAAAACATATAAATATTTTAAAGAAAATTCACTTCTTCGAGCATGGATTGCAACTCCTTTGACTGTTGATATTTTTAATCGAAGTGAAGGAACGATTGATGCACTTTTTTCTGATAAGCTTTGGACTGAGGACGGGCTAGCCTCAAAAGCTGATACTGATCAACTATTGAAATCTATATTACCGTTTGTAGAGTTTACTGATTTACAAGGTTACGATGGAAATGATTTAGAATACATCACCAACCTTTTTAGGCATCCTGATTTAAAAAAAGATTCCTATAGCCAAACAAATTTTGATGATTCTAGTTGGGGAAAGGTAAAATTACCAGGAAGATTAGAAAAGTTATTTGAAGGAAAAGAACCATCTGATGGAATATATTGGTTTAGAAAAAAAGTGAATATTTCTAATATTGATAATGACTATGAATTAACTTTTGAGGATTCTATTGATGATGCAGCAAGAATATACTTTAATGGACAATCTATTGGAACTTCAATATGGAATACTGGAGCTAATAAATTTGTAATACCTAAATCTCTATTAATTAAAGGTCAGAATACTATTTCAATTAATTTATTAGATGGAGGAGGGCCTGGTGGTTTTTACGGAAAAATATTTTTGGATGACCTTTCTAACAAAAGAATTTCTCTTAACGACCAGTGGAGTTATAAATTTTTAGGATTTCTGGGAGATTACCGTTATTTCATCAAAGGAACTAAAAAAAGTAAAACTCTTTTAAACACAAAAGAAAAATTAAATTCTATTTTTTCTCAAAAAAAAGAAATCACTTTTTGGGATAGGGCTACTCTTTATGCATTTAGAGGTGCATTGGCAGCTGGGGAAACAAAACGTACAATGAAATATCTTAAAAAATATTCTGAAAGGAGACTATTAGGAGAACATGTTCCTTATCCAGTAGAAGCTTTTCCTGAGGGAAATCAAAGACAATTGTCTGCAGAAAGTGCACTCTATTGTAGAATAATTACGGAAGGTCTCTTTGGTATTCGACCAACAGGATTAAAATCGTTTTCTTTTTCACCTAAACTACCTGAAGGATGGAATGAAATGGCTTTACGAAACATAAAATCTTTTAATAAAACTTTTGATATAGAAATAAATAGAATTCAGAATAAATTATCAGTAAAGGTGTTTATTGAAAATCATATCTTCTTGGACACTCTAATTACTAATGGTGAAAAAATTGATTTAAAGATGATTTCAATCAACAATTAATATACAATTATTTATGTTTGGTATACAATATGTGTAAGAGTGTATTTTTTAAGAATTAATAAACATTTTATTTAAATAAGTTTAGACTTCAAACTAATAACCCATAATAAATGAAAAATATTAAGTACTTCACAATTTTGTCAATTATAATATTGTCTAATGGCATTTATGCACAAAACTCTATAAGTGGTTCAGTGCTAGATGAAAACAATCAGCCAATTCCTGGGGTAAATGTTGTTGTAAAAGGAACTTCAAATGGAATC
>Ga0308013_10001768_pt1 | contig 10474 bp, 6 predicted proteins | sample Neamet181_FD_203131 | JGI IMG/M metagenome (GOLD analysis project Ga0308013, IMG submission 203131) | Marine microbial communities from water near the shore, Antarctic Ocean - #181 | ecosystem: Environmental > Aquatic > Marine > Unclassified | place: Southern Ocean | collected 2014-07-25
TTGATTCATACTTTCTTGAAATTTCTTTAATTCAGGATTATTCATCATATTTTGAAACATTGGATTATTTTGAAAATCACCATATAAATTTTGGGCTTCCCCAGTTAACATATTTTCATCAATATCGCCCTTTGCTATTTTTTCTTGAACTTTACTATTTATATTTTGGAATAAATTCATAAAATTACCAGGATTCATCATATTTTGCATAACACTTTCCATACTTTGTTCTCCTCCATCTAAATCTGGATTTGAACCTAACATTTCTTCAAAATTTAATCCTTCTGCAATTTCTTTTGCTAATGCTCCTATCCCTGTATTACTAAATATATCATTCATACCTTCTAATTCCGGATTCGTTTCTTTATTTGTTGTATTTATTGTATCAATACTCTCCTTTAATTTTTTAATCTTTTTTAAGTCTTTTAAATCTTTTTTATTTTCTTTATCAATCTCACTACTTTCACCACTTAATAAATCTTGTAATTCTTTACTTGAATTAAGGTTAATATTAATGATGCAAAAAGTTTGTAAATATTTCCATATTTCATCTTTTACACTATTACTTATATCAGTTTGCCATATTTTGTTTAGAGGAACCCCTTCAATTAAATCATCCTGAATAACTGTAATATCTTTATTTGTTATTTTTGTAGAATTTTTACCAATATTTTCCATGAATCTTTTTAAAACTTCACATTCATCTAAATCGAATGTTTCCGTATTCATAACACTTTCATACTTTTCATAAATACTACCCTTTTCTTCGGGATACACTTCCATGATATCATTAATCATTTTTTTGAAAACTGATAATATTTTGTCATTTAAATCCATTTATATAAGTATTTAATATTTTTTTATATAATTAACGTATATTAATTCATTTTCATACCCATATCATTTCCTCTTTCTTGCATCATTCTTGAATAATCATCATCCATTAATTTTCCCTTTTCACTCTTTGTATTACCGGTATCCATTTGTGGTGTTATATCCCCTTCTGAATCTAACATTTCATACATATTATCCATACTTATATCTTTATCATCCTCTAATGAACAAAATCCCAATTCACATGACCCTCCGACGCAAAATCCAGGCAATAGTTCATCGTCATCAACGGGTGGTCCATCCATATTTGATTTACTCGGCAACATATCATTATTTTGTTTTATATCCTGTTTCATACCATTCGTATTCACATCATTTTGAATATTTCCAGGAACATTTAAATTAGTTTGATTACTCGATTGATTTAAATTTAAAGGATTCCCATTATGCATAGGACCCATATTTGTATTTGGTATATTTTTGGGGGGCATTAAATCATTATCTGATTCTGTCGGTTTACTGTTTTTTTGTATTAAATAATTTATAAATTTAAATAATTCCTCGCCAGGTAAAATTTTATCATCTACAACCATACATGGAACACTTGTAACTATTTTTGGATATGAATTGGTGTGTACATCTATTACTGGAAATTGTATAATATCTTTATGTTTATGTAATAAAATTAATAATTCATGACAATATTCGCATTTTCTACTTATATAAATTTTTTCACTCATTTATTTATCATTAAATATTATATTGTATTTTTTTAAACAAATTATTTAAATATAATTTGAATATTTATATTATCTACAGTATTAATAATAATAATGACATCAAAAGATTTTAAAGTTAAATATACTGAAATTAATCGTGACAAAAGGGATAAACTTATAAATGATAAAACATTTAAATTTCAAGTAAAGGGCGATGAAAAATATGGTTTAGATAAAACAATTGTCAATGGTATTAGAAGGACATTATTAACAGATATAGATACAGTTGCATTTAATCCTGATGATATTATTATATCTAAAAATACAGGTTCATTACACAATGAGTTTATTAAACATCGAATTTCATTAATTCCTCTAAAGATTGATCCTGAAAATTATTACCGCAATCTGTTATTTGAACTTAAAATAAAAATTGATGATAATCCAACAAAAAATGTTTATAATAACGATTTCAATATTTATCCATTAAAAAGTGAATATCAAAAATTAATTGATGAACAACATAAACTTGAATTTGTTCCAGATGATATTAATATCTATAATAAATTGCAAACGATTTCAAAAGATTATTATGATTTACTAAATCCTTTATCTGACAAAGAAAAAGATGAAATATTTCAACCATTTGAATTTCCTAAAAAAAATTTTAATTATTTCCTATTAACTGAATTAAAACAAACTGGTTCAGATACAGATATTCAAGAATTAGATTTATATTGTGTACCATCTATTGGAACCAGTCGTGAACATGCTCGTTTTAATAATTTACCAACTGTTGTTTATAGTTTTTCAAAAGATGATAAAGCATTTCAAAAACATTTAGCAGATCAAATCTTGATTGAAAAACCAAAAGATGAGGTATCATTTTCGAAAAGTATGAGATTACGGGATGGTGAAAGATATTATTATAAAGATAATATGGATCAACCTCATGTATATGATTTCACAATTACATCAAATCATTATTATGATAGTAAAACTGTGTATATTAAATCAATTGATATATTAATTGAACGATTTAAAAATATAATTTTACAATCCGAATTAATGATTGAAAAACCTGAAGAATCATTGTTTTCATATGGTAGACTAAAAAATGATACAACATATCAATTAACTATGCTCAAACAAGATGATACAACAGGTAATATTATTCAAGCACATATGGTAAATAAAATTTTAGAAGATGATAGTTTAATTCAAGTATGCGGATATAAAAAACCACATCCATTAACTGAATTAATCATATTTAATGTTATGATTAAACCTGATAATTATACAGAATTACAGAAAAAATCTTATATTATTAAAACATTTATAGATACATCTAATGACTTGATTGATTTACTTGATATTATGAAAAAAGGATTTAAATTATAGATATAAATTATAGATAATATTTCATAACAAATGTTAATCTTAATCTTATGAAGGGAAATAGCAATCACCAGTAGGAATATAATTCTTTGGACAGTGACATTGTACTTTTTTTCCATAATCACATATATCAGCATCTTCACGTTTGCCGTGACCATCCCAATCACTTACAGATATCTGATTGCATTCTTCGGGGCATGTGTTTGTCCCACAATCGCGAAAAAGCCATGATGCCTCCCCACACCATACTTCTTTCGCGTCACAATATTCTAATTTATCTTCCCAAAAAAGTGGAATAGAATTACATTGTTCACAATTATCATTATTGAAAAAATGTTTAATACTAACTAAATCTCTACAAAATTTTTTAACATCAGTTTTATCTTTATTATCACACATACATTTTATAGCTTCTTCTCCACAAAAAATATAATTATTCATATTTTTTGTGCTTTCACTCAATATACATGGTTCACCTTTACAAGAAAGGGATAAATCTTTTTTAATTTTATCAATATCCGGACTAGTACTACAAGTGGTTAATATTTTTTGTATATGTTCTTTACACGATTCATCACATTTTATGGGATAACCATTTGGGCAATTATTATCATCTTGGCAACAAATCTCATCTAATTGTTCAAGTGTAGCAATACATTCTTGTTCTGATTGACCACCAACATTAAAACCATCACTTGAACAACCACAACCACCTATTAGATGATACAATAAGAATGCAACAATTACAAATAATATCACATGTGTGATTTTCAAATCGCTCACTTCGACCATTTTATAATATATCATAGATAATATTTCATAACAAATGTTAATCTGTCAGGTTCCATACTCATAATATATTCTTCGACTTTCCTATTATTAATTTTTTGTTTCGTTTGTAGATAATTTCCATGTAGTTCATATACTAGTGGTTTTAGTTGAAATGGTATCTCTTTTTTTTCTAATTCTTTTTTAATATTTGCATTCACATATGTATCAAGTAAATCTCGTTTAAAGATACCTAATACATTATCATATTTTGTATATGCATTTTTATGTTCGCCAAAATAATATAAATACATATCCTTTGTATTTTTCAGTGTATGACTACAATATTCAAAAAGTATATTATTACTATTAATTTTTAAATTTTTAACATTTTCAAAATCTGGATTAATAAATTTAAGTCGTTTGCCATTAGATTTAATTGTAAATCCCTTATAATTAAATTTAGATGGGTCTGCAACATTAATAATACTACTAATTAATTCATCTAAACTATCAATTTTATAATCATTTATAATCTGGAATCCATTATATTCTTGTGCTTTATATATATTTAAATCAATCATCTGTAAAGTTTCCCTATCATATACCTCCACTAAAATACATTTATTCTCTTGAACAATTGATACATTTCGATTCTCAACATGTTGTAATACAAACGAATATGTATGATTTTTATTTAACCTTTCATAATCTATACTACATGATTCTTGAAACATTTGTTTAAATGATTTTTTTTGCCATTTATTATTTAGACCAATATCACTTCGCGTAGATAGTAACCATTCATCATTATGAAAAAACATATTAATCATTGTTCCATCAATTAATTCTTGTATACAACAATTGTTAATATCAACCTCAGTAGTTAATAGATCTGCCTTAACGGGTGGAATAAATACTACTTTATTTGTTTTTTTATCAATTATACAACCTTTAAGATACCTTTCATATGTATCAGTATCAATGTTTTTTTCATATGGGTATTTAATTAATGTTAAATCATATTTATTGAAATTTTTAATTTTAAAATTACGAGATTTAAGATTGTCGATATAGTTTATATCGTTAAAAATAAAATTTTGAAGTTCCATCGTTATAAGATTAATATATATTTATGTTTTAATTTTAAGTAATTAAAATATAATAATTAATAATGGAGGACGAAAATATTATAGATTATGATGAAACAAATAATGTGTATGATAAAGTATTTGATATAGGTGATATGTTTTTAATAGTAATTGATGACAATGAATCAATTGCAAAAGTTAAAAATATAGAATATGATTTAAAAAATGTAACATTTGTAATAGATGAAATAGATGTCAATTTTAAAATTGATGACGATGATAATATCATATTAAAAACAGATGATTATACAATTATTGATATTGAAAAAATTATATCATTTGAGTTTGAAGGGTTAGATTCAATGATAAATACACTATTAACTAGAGATATATATTCGGAATTAGAAATTAAAACCGAAGAGATTAAACAATATATTTATACCGATGTAGAAAAAAGAGAAAGTTTGATATCATCTTTAATTATTAGTATGAAAATATATGAAGATTCTTTTAAAATTAAGAATATTTCAAATATTTCACAGGTATTTATTGATATGATAGAAAACATGGATGATAAATCTTTGGAACAATTTCAAGAAATAAATGATTTTAATAGAGATAAAGTATTACCATACTGGTTGATACCGGTTGTAACAGATGTAAAAAGATTATATTTGGATGATCCTGAACCAATTGTTGAAGATGATATATTAGTAGTAGACTTTATCGAAGAATATAATGAAATCCAAAAAATATATAATTCAGAAAATAGTTATCAAAACGTATTAAATATATATAATAATACAAAATATAGACCTTTGCAAAATTTATATATTGAAAATGGTTTAAAATTAGAAAAATATGAATATGATTATTTTAGATCATGTATTAATGAAAATACGTGTACTGGAATAAATGGACATTATAATATTGATACTAGAAGAAATAATAGTGGATTAAAAATACATATTAATGATACAATTAAAACGTTGATTAAAAGACCACCATGTAATATAACATCATTACTATTTTTTTCAGATGATATTAATATAAGATTACCATTTAATAATAATTCAAAAGTATTGTCATTATGTGAAAAATGTATATTTATTGAAAATAATTATAGTATATTATCGAATCACATAAAAATAAATGGATTAAATGATATACTAGTTGATATAAATTGTAGTATAGATCCCGATGATATATTTGATTTTGATAGCAATAAAAATTATAATTCAAAAAATAGTTATTTATACAATATAAACGATAATGTTGATTTAGAAACGTTTAAGATGATATTAGATAAATATATACCAAATCAAAATACAATATTAGATAAATATTTATATAGTGAATATTACGATATTTTATATAATTATAGCGATTTTAGTAAATTAATGATAAAATATAATTTAAATGTAGAAAATATAACACCAATAGATAAATCTAGAATCAATGATAAAATAAATAAAAATATTAAAAAATATATAAAATCATATAATTTAGCAAATAAACAAATAAAATATGATAAAGGACTATTAAAAAAAAATAAATATACGATAGCTGATAAATTAAAATTATTATTGGATTACATTAATAGATTAATTGACATTCCATATCAAAATAATTTATATGATAAATTTATTAAAAATTTTACAATACATAATAAATCAAATAAAACATTAGATAATAAATATAATAATGATACATTATTATGTGAACATTATTTATATCAATGCAAGACGCACAAAGATGATGAGGCATATCAAATATTAAAAAATAAATATGGTAAACAAATCGATGGGTCTATATATTGTAAAATATGTGGTAATTATTTAGATAATGTAGAGTTATCATTATTTGAAGGATTTAGTGATGATAAACCAAATTTTAAAGAAGCAATTGTAGAAGAAAGGGATGAATTAGAATTTACAGAATTACAAGAATTTATAAAATTATTAGGAAAACACATTGGCATAACTATAAATGATGAGGATATAATTGAAATAGCTAAATTATATGAGATGATAAATGATAATGTATTATCTGATTATCGATTTGATGTAAATGAATCATTTACTAGAAATAATCAAATGATTAAAAATATTTATAGCACAATAAAAGATGCAAAAAAGATACAAAAAAATATAATAAATATACAAAAATATATTATAGATACAAATAAAATAATATTTTTATATTCATGTATACTCATATATATTCAAACATCTATTCCATCATACAATATAAATTTAACAATAATAGATATATCAGATGATTCATATTTAAATAATCCTAAAATAAATAAACCTCTAATAAATAAAAGTTTAAATCTATTAAATCGATTAAATGAAATATATAATGAAAATGTAAATTTTAAAAATTTAGATAATTTTTTTATTGATGGAAATGTAGAAAGATCAAATGTTGACCCGGATGTTCAATTGGAAAATACAATTAAATACATATTAACACCATATTTTCCAAATATACGAAACAGAATAAATAAATATAAATTATATAAAGGATATTTTAAAAATGTATATTTAAATGAATATTGGCCAGTATATAGACCTTTACCTACAAATAAAAATATTGAATCAATTAACAAAATAATAAATGACAGTATTATAGATAATAAAAATTATATAATATCAAATACAATATCAAAATATAATTTAGAAAATGTTTCGATGTTAATAGATTTAAAAGATTCTGAAAATACGGAAAAATATAAATCAGTTGGTATTAAAAATTTAGAAATATTAAATAATCGAGCATTTTTAAGATTATATGATTGTATCTTATCTCAATATGGATATCAACCAATAGATAAATATAAAAACAATTATATTGAATTATTAATAAATAGATTTTATGAAACATCAAATAATGATGGAACATCTAAAAATGCTCAATATCTTAAAACAATATTTAATAGATACAATTGGAAATCAGATGATAAAATATCTTTTAAAGAATTAAGAAAATTATTAATAGGTATATTTGAATATTGTAAGGATAAAGGTGATTGCATTAAATCATTAAGAATATTTAATCATATTGAATTATGGAATACAGTTCATTTAAATTTTTTAAATACATATCCAAAAAGAAATTACCAATATGTATTTTTGGACCCAATACCAGATTTACCATTTGATATATTAAAAACACAAAAAATAATTGAGAAATTTTATGATATATATTGTTATGATATAAATGATAAAATAATTAAAAAAGGTAATTTAGATAAATATTATAGATCTATATATATAGATAGTGATTTTAGATATAATCCATGCAAAGAAAATTTATCTATATCAGATACACCATTTGAAGTAGTATTAAATAAAATTTATAGACAAAATAAATATGATGTAATATATAGGTCAAATATAAATAGACGAACAAATGATATTTATAGTAAAAGAGATATCGTAGATGTTAATAAAATAAATTTAATTGAAACACGATTAATAGATGTATTAAAAATGGATGAATTTAAAAGAATACCAATATTATATGAAATATTTACAACAATAAATGGATATATAGATGGGGAAGAATTGGACAAAGAAGAATATGAAAAATTACGAAAATTATTAGATACACAATTTAATAAAATTATAATAGATAAAGAATGCATGGTCAATAATATTGTTGAATTTGTATTAACAAATATTAATGTAAATAAAAATAAAAAATCAAATATAAATCAATTGAATGATTTTTTTAATGATTTAGAAATTCAGGATATATATTATCTGAATACCATTGATAATATACTATTATTTATATCTAAAATTAAAAATAATAAAATAGACAATAATTTTATACCTAAATCATGGAAATTATCTGATTCAAATATAAATATTTTAGATTTATTTTTAAAGAATCGGCAATATTTATTACACGATGATATTTTCAACCCTAAAAAACCAAAAAATAAAGGATTTGAAGAATATTTAAAAGAGACTGAAATATTTACAGATTTGCATAATATGTATGGAAATTTCAAAAAATATTTAAATTTAATTGTTGGTAAAAAAAATAATATATTTTTAGATACATATGCCAAATATTTATTACAATATATGTTAGCACTGACTTTATATAGAATAGTTGAATTTATAAATTTAGAAGATGATTGCAATATTGAGGATGAGGGAAACGAATTATATAATGCAATATCAGAAAAAATATCTGCAGATAAAAATGATTCTGAAAAAATATTATCTAAATTTTTGGGTGATAGTGTTTTAAATATAATACAGGAATATACTGATACAAAATGGTTAATACAAATGGACCAAAATAATATGTATTTACAAAATCAATTAGCAGAACAAAAAGAAAAAGAAAAACAAGAATTATTGAAAAAGAAAGATGGTATGACAGGCGATCAAAGATTAGTTAAGAAACAATTGGAACAAACAGGTATGACAAATTTGTTTAAAGATAGTGAAAAATATTATCAAGAAAAAGCAGAAGCAGAACAATATGATAATTCATTTGGCGATGAAGAGGGTAATGACGATTCATTTGGAGATGAAGAGGGTAATGACGATGGTGTCGATGTCAACGAAGATGGTAATGATGACAACGGATATGGTGGTGACTACGGTGATGATGGGGGGGGAGAATATGATGAAAATTAATAAATGTCAATAAATGTCAATAATTATCAATAATTATATTTCTTTATTATATATATGAATATTTATATTATCATAATACTATTATTTGTATTATATTTATTAAAACAAAACAATATAGAAACATTTTTAGATCATCTAGATGTTGATGATATTCAATATGTAGCAGCAAATGGATCAAATAGTAATGGAATGTTAAATAATTATTTTATTAAATTTATTCCAGAATTTGAAAAATCAAATGGATTATTAAGTGATATTTCTGATTATATGGGAATAGATACTCATCATTATTTATTCGAGAGTCCCTATATGGATAAAAAATATGACCATGAACCATATCATTTCAAAAAAAATATAAGTGCATATTTAGGGATAGATGAAAGAGATAATACATTTGGTAGACCCATAACATATCCAAGTAGAACGGAAAGAGACAACTTCTTAAAAAATGAACAATTATTAGATAGTATGTTAATAGTTGAACCACACGAATATAGACATCCAGAATCTTTAAGAAATAAAATAGTATATGATTTTTCGAATAGTATTGATTATGAGCATGAAATGAGAGAAAGAGAACTTAGATTAAGAGGGTTTCATAGAAGCAGTTTAACAGAAACAGATGATTATTTAAGTATGACATTTTGTGATGATATAGATGAAGAAGGCACAGATTTTCCATGTGATAAATTTGGTTTAGAATTTAATTATGATTTAGAAAACAGATTAAAATTAGCAAAATACAGAGATCCTGAAACTCATCCAAATATGTCCGGCGAAGATATTGATTATATTAATAATATTAGTTCAAATATTTGTTGTAAAAAATAATTATAATTGTTTTAATAATTCTATAAAAAACTTGCGATTGTCCGATTTACTCATATCTCGTTTAATAAATATATAATAATCATTTGCACTAATATTTCTATGATATTTATTTTTTCTAATTGTAATCTTATCATCCCGAATATATTCAATTATCCCCATATATTCAATT
>Ga0308013_10001770_pt1 | contig 10467 bp, 6 predicted proteins | sample Neamet181_FD_203131 | JGI IMG/M metagenome (GOLD analysis project Ga0308013, IMG submission 203131) | Marine microbial communities from water near the shore, Antarctic Ocean - #181 | ecosystem: Environmental > Aquatic > Marine > Unclassified | place: Southern Ocean | collected 2014-07-25
TTAACTTTTGATTTTAGCCCCTATTTAAGAAATAGACGTGGTGATTACAGAAGATTAAGTATTGATAATTACTACTAATCTCTAAAGACTTTGTTTGGAAAAACTACTGGGCTCTCTATGCCGTTTTCACCAACTGTAGAAATACCAAATAAGAAATTATCAATTACAATTCCTTCTAAAGTATAATCGGATACGTTTCCAACATAACGACTATTCCCCCAAATTGGACTTGTTGTGTCTCTCCAGTATATTTTATAACCTTTAATTGTATTATCATCAATTTTCTCCCATCTAAATTTTACAGAAGGCTCAACTACTCCTCCAATAGAAAGAGATTTTATTGCAGGTGGGGCCCATGCAATACTTGCTAGATTGATTGCATTTACTGCAGTCAATTTTGCAGCATATTTAAAGTTTACTGCCTCTAAAACATCTCCATAACTTATTCCGTTCTCAATTCTTATATCTTGATGTTGTTGATTGTAGTTTTCGTGAGCTTCCATAATCCTTATTCCAGCATAACCCATGTCGTTAAATGGACGATGGTGTCCTCCTCTTCCAAATCTATCTAATCTGTATATTAAAAGAGGGTTCATTTCCGGCATGTATGTTTTTACTGTTTTGTGAACATACCTAGCAAGTTGTCTAGATATTCCATCTACTTCTCCACCGTAAAACCGTCTAGCTTTTCTGTCTGATTCAGATTCGTTGGGCGGAGTTGGTTCGGAGAATATTCTAAATGATCTGTTATCAATCACACCATCGACACCTTCTATGTTACCTATCATGTCGTTATTTAATATTCCAATTATTTCCCATTTATTTTTATTGGCATATTCTGAGAGACCTTTTCCACCAAAAAGCCCCTGTTCTTCCCCTGATAGTCCCACATAAATAATACTATTATCAAATTTATAATTTGATAGCACTCTAGCTGCTTCAATGGTTCCTGCCATTCCTGAAGCATTATCATTAGCTCCAGGAGAATCGTCCTCATAATTAGTAGGATCAGAGATTCTTGAATCAATATCTCCACTCATTATAATATACCTATTAGGATATCTATTCCCTTTTTGAATAGCTACCACATTATTGATCCATGTAGGCTTAATAATTCTAGGCCCATCTTTTTGAGTAAAATAATTTTTTTGATAGAAGACATTAAGACATCCTCCACACTCTAAAGAGATTTTCTCGAACTCTGATTTTATCCATCTTCGTGCAGCACCTATTCCTCTTGATTTTGAAATAGTATCGCTAAGTGTATGTCTAGTTCCAAAACTTGCTAAAACAGTAATATCATTCTTAATTCGTTTGACATCAACTTGATCTATTATATCATAGAAATCGTCTGAGGTTTGAGAATTTACATGATTAAAAGTGAAAAATAATATTGAAATGAGGATTAATCGCATTTTTTTTTAAAAATTACAAAAAACATCAAAACTTATACTTGTTAATAAGTAAATAAAATCAATTTTTAATATTGTGAGACAATTTAGAAGAGAAAGCATAAGTCAGAGAAAAAACACTTAACGTACTGACAATAGCAATTATTTTTTGAATAGTAACTGATTCCATTAAGGCTTCGGGGCTTTTCATGGCATCTTCAATATAAATTTGATAAATCACATATGATAAAGTGAAAATTAAATATCCAAGAGTAACTAATGTATACTTATTATGAACTGAGCTTTTAAATAAAACAATAACATAAAGAATAGATGCTGGAATCATAAGTCGAAATGCGTTTTTTGCAAAAAAACCATGTAGATCTTGATAAATATCATGAGGAGTTAAACCAACTCCAGCGAAGAAAAAAGAGCCAATAAAAAAAAAGACACTTCCTGTTATTGATAGTGTGAACATAGTTTTATTATCCCTAAAAAGAGAAGGAACAATTAAAAATCCAACACCTGAAAAAGCATAAAAAAACATTGAGCTATTAAAAATAAAGGAAGAAAGAAAGTTGATCTCCCCTGATCTACTCTTATAACCGCCTAAGTCACTCAAATAGTTTTTTGAGAAAGAATATCCTATTTGATCAGTGTCAAATATATTTCCTCCAGGATATAAAAGACTTGATATTATAACTCCAAGAATAAAATATATTGATACAAATCTGATAACATATATTGTCCAGAACTTAGTCATTAAAGCTTGTATTCATTTTCTGTAATTACTGTATCAGCTATTTTATTCTTTAATTCAACAATATTTGGATAATCTATATATCTGGTCATTAAATCAATACTCTTAAGTAAGCCTTTTTTTTCATTATCATTTGAAATACTTAAAACTATCTCTTTTGCTTTATTTCTTACTTTCTCTATAGAGTTAAATATGAATAACTGAGTCATGTATTTATGAGTCTCAGTATAGTTTTTATTATCCCTATTATGATTTTTTATAGTTCTTAATAGAGTTGATTCACTGAAATAGGATTCAATTAAAATATCTGAAAGGCCTAAAAGTACCATTTGATGTTTCTCAAGATCAGATCCATATTTTTGAAATGCTGCTCCGGTTAAAAGTAAAAATATATCCTTAAGATTTTGAACTAGCATCTTCTCTTGAGCAAATGGAGAATCATTTATAGAACTTTCAATACTATTTGATTTTACTTTTTCAACAACTTGCATTACAGAATTCATTATATCTAAATCCCCTTTAGCAGCTTTCTTTAAAAGCATTCCAACTGAAACCATTCTATTAATTTCGTTTGTACCTTCATATATTCTTCCAATTCGAGAATCTCTCCAGGCAGATTCCATTGGTGTTTCTGCTGAAAACCCCATTCCTCCAAAAATTTGGATTCCTTCATCAGCACAATTTTGCATGGATTCAGAGCAAAAAACTTTAACCATAGAACATTCGATTGCAAATTCTTCTAATCCTTTAAGTTCAGATTCCTGATGTGATTTTCCTTGATCTCTCAAGAATTCAATATGATCTTTAATGTCTGATGCAGCTCTGTAACATCCAGATTCACTTGCATAGAGATTAGTTGACATTTTTGCAATTTTTTCTTTTATAGCACCAAATTGTGAAATTGGTGTTTTGAATTGAACTCTTTCATTTGCATATTTTACTGAACCATTAATAACTCTTCTTTGAGAGTCAGTTACTGCTACTCCCAATTTTATTCTACCAGCATTAAGAGCGTTCATAGCAATTTTAAATCCTTCGCCTCTTCCTGCTAACATGTTTTCAACTGGCACCTTGGTATTATTGAAAAACACTTGTCTAGTTGATGAAGCATGGATTCCTAGTTTTTTTTCTTCATCTCCTAATACAATTCCATTATCATAATCTGCGGGAACAATAAATCCAGTTATATTTTTATCATTTTCTATTCTTGCAAATACTATAAATATACTTGCAAAACCAGCATTTGAAATCCACATCTTTTGCCCAGAAATAAGGTAATGCTTTTTGTCTTCCGTTAGTACAGCTTTTGTTTTACCAGAATTTGCATCTGAACCAGCTCCTGGTTCAGTAAGACAATATGAGCCAAACCATTCTCCAGATGCAAGTTTGGGTATATACTTCTGCTTTTGTTCTTCGGTTCCATAAAGTGTAATCGGAAGAATCGCTATGCCAGTATGAGCTCCATACGCAGTTGACAATGATCCAGAAGCTGATGATATGTAATCACAAACTAACATAGTTGATACAAAATCCATTCCAAGTCCCCCATATTCTTCTGGAACTGAAACGCCAAGAAAACCGAGTTCTCCAGCTTTCTCCATTATTTCTTTAGTGAATTTGTAATCTTTATTTTCAAAGCGTTCTTTGTGAGGCCAAACCTCTCTGTCAATAAATTCTCTAACAGACTCCTTCATCATGATTTGTTCTTCAGAAAAATCTTCAGGAGTAAAAATCGTGTAATTAGAATCAGTTTTATTAACTATAAAACCCCCACCTTTTATTATTTCTTTTGTTGTATCAGTTTCCATTTTTATCTTGTATTAGTATGTTTTGACTTTGTTTGTTTATGCAATCTATGACCTTGAAAAAGGTATTTATTTCACTATTATTAAGTTGTTCTGAAATTGATTTATTAAATTCTAAAACAATTTTTTTAGAGATTTCTCTTTTTTTTAATCCAAGTTTTGTTAAGTAAACTAATCTTCCTCTTCCGTCCTCTGGATTTGGCCTACGTTCAATAAAATTCCTCTCTTCTAATGAATTAAGTAACCTTGATAGACTGGTGTTTTCCATACCCATTTTTGGACCTAACGCCGTTGATGGAGTTCCTTCAGGCTCAATACTTAGTAATGCAAAACCGGTTGCCATTGTTGAGTCAAATTTGCAAGCAGCTTTATTATACATATTGCTTACACTTTGCCAAGTGGACCTTAGTGCATAATCAAAAGTTTTAGACTTTTCCATTTTATTAAATCCAAATATAATATAAATTATTATGCGTGCATAATAATACTTAAAACTTTTTAATTATTATTTTGGAATTTATAAGAAGCGTAAATATTCTTTAATTAAGAATATATTTTTTCAATTAAATGTAAGTATTTTGACTTAATAGCTTTTCTTTTGAGTTTCATTGTAGGGGTTAGTAGTCCGCTTTCTATGGTCCATGGCTCCGGGGTTAATTCAAATCTTTTGATTTTCTCCCATTGACCAAATTTTTGATTATGATGCTCTATATCTTTTTGGATAGCATTTATTAAATCTACATTATTACAAATGTCATCAAATGAATCATTTATTTTTCTTTCTTTAATCCAGCTTTTAACATATTCAAAATTGGGTTGAATTATTGCTGCTGCCATTTTTTCACTCTCACCAACAACCATTATCTGTTCAATAAATAGAGACTGCTTCATTTCACCTTCAATCACAGCTGGAGCAATATATTTTCCACCAGATGTTTTAAACATTTCTTTTTTTCTATCTGTTATTTTTAAAAACCCATCTGAATCAATAATACCAATATCTCCAGTATGAAAAAAATCTCCAGACATTACTTCTTTTGTTTTTTCAATTTCTTTATAATATCCCATCATCACGTTTGGACCTTTACATAGTATTTCCCCATCTGGTGCTATTTTTACCTCAACACCGTCAACTAGCTTGCCTACTGTTCCAATTTTAAAACCTCCGTCTCTCATGTCATTTATAGAAATTGCAGGAGATGTTTCAGTTAAGCCATATCCTTCTAAGATAGTCATACCGGCTGCCGTAAATACTCTTGCTAATCTAGGTTGAAGAGGAGCACTTCCTGAAGCGATAAGTTTTAGGTTTCCACCGAGTGCTTCTCTCCATTTTGAAAGAATCAGCTTTTGAGCAATGGCTAGTTTAAATGAATAAAACATACCATTTTTTCCATAAGGCTCATATTTCAATGCAATATCTACAGCCCAGTAAAATAATTTTTGTTTTATCCCCTCTAGTTCTTCTCCTTTAGAATATATTTTATCATATACTTTTTCTAAAAGACGAGGAACTGCCGTCATTATTTCAGGCTTAATCTCTTTAAGATTATCAGTAATAGTCTCTAGTGATTCAGCAAAATAGACCCTAAGACCATTATATAAATAACTATAAAGCACAACTCTTTCAAAAACATGACATATTGGTAAAAAACTTAATGCACTGTCTTTTCCAATTTCAAATGGAAATCTATTTGAGGTTGACAATACATTTGATACAATATTATTATGACTAAGCATTACTCCTTTTGGAGTTCCAGTTGTACCCGAGGTATATATAATTGTAGCTAAATCATTAGGCTTTACTTTTGATTTTTCTATTTCTATATTACCAATGTTAAGATTTTCTTTGCCAGAATCGATTAATTCTTTCCAATTAATGCAATTATCAATCTTGTCAAAGCAATATATATTTTTGAGACTATCAACTTGATCTTTTATTGCAAAAACCTTATCGTAAACTTCTTTGTCACTGACAAAACAAAGTTTACATTCTGAATGATTTAAAATATATAAATAGTCCTTCGAAGAAATAGTAGGGTATAGGGGTACATTTATTGCTCCAATCTGAGACAATCCCATATCAATTATTGACCATTCAGATCTATTAGTGGAAGAAATCATTGCAATTTTATCTCCAGAACTAATCCCCATATTTAATAAGGAGGAACTTATGTAATTTGCTTTTTTAGCATAATCATAAGTTGAAATATTCTCCCACTTTCCATTATATTTCGTATTTAAAACATTGTCAAGTGGATGGTTTATTTTAGAGTATTCTAAAAAATCAAATAGTCGAGTAGGTTTCATATGCTTGGTTTTCAAATGTAAAGTACAAATTAATTATTCCAAGTTATAAAAAATAAATCTGATTTTACTTATTTTCTTTAAGCCACTCATCTGCATTTTCAAAAGCCATAATCCATGGAGAAATCTTATCTTTTTTCCGATCCTCAGGATAGTAAGCCCAATTCCATGGGAATGTTGAACGCTCTAGATGGGGCATCATTGCAAGGTGTCTTCCGTCATCACTACAAAGCATAGCCGCATTGTGATCAGAACCATTTGGATTAGCAGGATATTTATCGTAATGATAAGTTGCTGGTATTTGATATTGATTTTTAGATCCAGGTAAATAAAACTTACCCTCTGCATGAGCTGCCCATATACCCAATGTGCTTCCTTGAAGTCCATTTAACATAATAGATGAAGAATCTAGTATATCTACTGAAGTAAAAATACATTCAAATTTACCAGAATCATTATGTAGCATTTTAGGTTGATTTTTTAAATCAGGAGTTAATAGGCCTAATTCAACAAACAATTGACAACCGTTGCAAACGCCAAGTGATAAGGTGTCAGATCTTTTGAAAAAAGCATCTAAACTTTTTTTAGCTTTTTCATTATGGATAAAAGAACCGGCCCAGCCTTTTGCAGAACCCAAAACATCGGAGTTTGAAAATCCACCAACAGCAACTATAAATCTAAATTCTGAAAGATCAGAATTTCCATTTATTAAGTCAGTCATATGGATATCTGTTACTTCAAAACCTGCAATTTGCATAGCATAAGCCATCTCTCTTTCAGAATTACTTCCTTTTTCTCTTATTACTGCAGCTTTAATTTTTTTACTGGATAAATTTAATGGGATTTTTCCTGAAAAAGATTCTGGAAAACAATAGCTCAAAATCTGACTTTTATAGTTTTTGAATCGATCTAATGATAGGTTGTTATAAGTTTGATGACTATCAAGATCTGAAGATGTTTTAAACCAAACATCTCTGAAGTGACTTATTTCAAAATTAATTAACTCATCACTATACTCAATTTCAATTTTCTCAGATAAATTAGTTTCGCCTATCTGCAAACATTTAACTCCTATATTATTGAAAAAAGCTTTTAATGGTGAATTTGATTGAAGAATAATTCCTGGATTTTCAAAAAATAAATCTTCATTAATATTTGAGGTTTTATTTAACTTAATTTTCGCACCTACTCCTGGAGTTGCAAAAAACATTTCTAAAAGTGTAGTTATAAAACCTCCAGAACTTATATCATGACCTGATGAAATTTTTCCATCTTTTATTAATTCTTGAGTTGCATTAAATACTTTTTTGAAATATTCAGAATCTTTTACAACTGAAGCTTTTTTACCTACTTTATTTTGGACTTGTGCAAATGCAGTTCCACCTAAATAATTTTTGTCACTAGAAAAGTCAATATAGTATAAAGAACCACCGTTAATTTTAACATTAGGAGTGATTATATTGGTAATGTCTGAACAATGGGCTGTGGCTGAAATAATTACAGTGCCAGGAGCTGTAACATCTCCTTCTTCATAATGTTGCTTCATTGATAACGAATCTTTACCAGTTGGAATATTAATGCCTAATTCTTGAGCAAATTTTGAACATGCTTCTACAGCATCATATAGTCTAGAATCTTCTCCAGAATTATTGCAAGGCCACATCCAATTTGCAGATAGAGAGACTGACTTTAGTTTTTTTTCTAAAGGAGCAAAAACTATATTAGTTAATGCTTTAGCAATTGCATTCACACTCCCTTTACGAGGGTCAATTAAACCAACAACTGAAGAATGACCAATACTTGTTGCTATTCCGTTTACCCCTTTATAATCTAAAGAAACAACTCCACAATTACTCAATGGTAATTGAATTGAACCAACTGTTTGTTGTTGTGCTACTCGTCCGGTAACACATCTATCAACTTTGTTAGTTAACCAATCTTTACATGCAACTCCCTCTAACCTTAATACTTTGGATAAAATTGCTTTTGGATCACCATTTAAATCAATTTGACTAAAAACTTGTTGTGAAGTATTGTCTTGAATCTGTGTTTTAGGAGGATTTCCAAAAAGTGATTTTAGATCTAAGTCAATAGGTTTTTGATTGGTAGTTTTATTTAAAAAAGTGAAATGTTTATCTCCTGTAACCTCACCTACAATATAAACTGGAGCTCTTTCACGTTCACATATATCCTTAAGTATTTTTATATCTTTTTTAGCAATTATTAATCCCATTCTTTCTTGAGATTCATTACCTATTATTTCTTTATCTGATAGTGAAGGGTCTCCAATGGGTAGTTTATTAATAATAATTTCTCCCCCAGTTTCTTCAACTAATTCCGATAAACAGTTTAAATGACCTCCAGCTCCATGGTCATGAATAGAAATAATTGGATTTTTAATCTGTTCGCAAAGACTTCTAATTGCATTAGCAACTCTTTTTTGCATTTCAGGATTTGAGCGTTGAATTGCGTTTAGCTCGATTCCACTTTTAAACACTCCAGTGTTTGCGGATGATACAGCTGCACCCCCCATACCAATTCTATAATTGTCTCCACCTAAAATTACAATAAGATCTCCTTTTTGTGGTATGTGTTTTTTAGAATGATTTCTATTGGCAAATCCGATTCCCCCTGCTTGCATAATTACTTTATCATATCCAATCTTCATATCATTCTCTTGATGCTCAAAAGTAAATAATGATCCTGAAATTAATGGTTGACCAAATTTATTTCCAAAATCTGATGCGCCGTTAGAGGCTTTTATTAATATATCTAGAGGTTTTTGATATCGCCAATTTCTTTCAGGAAATTTATTTTCCCAAACTCTATCATCAGTCACTCTAGAGTAGGGGGTCATATAAACTGCAGTTCCTGCTAAAGGTATTGATCCTTGACCGCCAGCTAAACGATCTCTTATTTCGCCACCAGACCCTGTTGCTGCTCCATTAAAGGGCTCTACAGTTGTTGGGAAATTATGAGTTTCAGCTTTTAATGATATAATACTATTTATTTGTGTTTTTAAATAAATGCTTGGTTTATTTCCTTTTGATGGGGCAAATTGTTCAATTCTTGGTCCTTCAATAAAAGCAACATTATCTTTGTAAGCAGAAATGATTCCATTTGGACTTTTTTTAGAAGTACTCTTTATTAAATCAAAGAGTGAGTCTGTTTTTAACTTTCCATTAATTTTAAATTTTCCATTAAAAATTTTATGCCTACAGTGTTCTGAGTTTACTTGAGAAAAACCAAAAACTTCAGAGTCAGTTAATTTTCTTTCTAATTTTAAAGCTAAATTTTCTAAATACTTTATTTCATTTTTATTTAATGCCAATCCTTCCTTTTGATTGAATTCAGATATATTATCAATATTGAGAACTGGATTTGGAATATCATTAAGGCTAAATATACTTTGGTCAAGCTTTGAGAATTTTTCCTGTAGCATGGAATCAAAATGGAGACTATTATTTTCAGAAAAGTATTTTTCAATTCTTAAAACATTATTCACCCCCATGTTTTGAATTATCTCTACTGCATTTGTACTCCAAGGAGTAAGCATGTTAGCTCTAGGTCCAGTATAATTTCCAGAAATAGATTTCTCATTTATAAATGGACTGTTATCAAATAACCAACTTAATTTACCTTGTGTTTTATCATTTAAACCTGAAGTACTTTCCACAGCAAAAATAGCATGTCCTTCTTCTCCAAAAAACTGAATCATATTAAAAGTTTATAGCATTGTAAAAATACTTTTTTAAAAAATAAATGTGTTAAATACAATAAACTATATTTCAATATTTATTCACAGCTTTTTACTAACTGTGCAATGTAAAAGCCATCAAAGCCAGTTGTATATGAAAAGTGTGTTTTTTCATTTTTTATAATAAATTTTTTTCCTGCTTTAGTATTTAAAAATATTTTTATTTGATTATTATTTTCTTGATGAAAGATTGAACATGTGGAGTAAATAAGTTCACCTCCAGGTTTAACATATTTTGACCAATAATTAATCAAATACTCTTGAGTTTTGATCAATTTTTTTATTTTTTCAGGGTTCATTTTCCATTTTGTATCCGGATTTCTCTTAAGCACTCCCAATCCGCTACAAGGAGCATCAATTAATACTCTATCCGTTTTTCCTATTAATTTTGAAATATTTTTATTTTTAGAAGTATTGAGTGTTTTAATTATTGTAATTCCATTTCTTTTG
>Ga0308013_10001772_pt1 | contig 10466 bp, 9 predicted proteins | sample Neamet181_FD_203131 | JGI IMG/M metagenome (GOLD analysis project Ga0308013, IMG submission 203131) | Marine microbial communities from water near the shore, Antarctic Ocean - #181 | ecosystem: Environmental > Aquatic > Marine > Unclassified | place: Southern Ocean | collected 2014-07-25
ATGCCTAAGGCTATCCTTGGTATGATAAACGCCCAGAGCGCCATCCAGAAAGGGCATGATGCTGCTTTGAGCTCCAGTTTCGCCTCTAAAAAATTGTGGTTTATTTGCAAATTCACCTTCATATACTAATCCTTCCTTTAGATCTGGATTGTCTTTAGTGCCAAAGATAAATGGCCTCACTCTGTGATAATAAATATAAGGGTCACACTTTTCAGGCATCCTGGAAAATATTTCATTTACCTTCTTTAATGATCCAGTAATAGCTTTTAGATTATGAAGGATTTCTTGTTCAGAATTTATATCTGTCATTTCTGCTAATGCATGAGCTGCTTTAATAGCTTCGGAAGCTGCATCCTCAATACAAACATGAATAGTTACAAACCAATCTTCATCAACACCACCTAGGAAATTATTTATAAGAGCAACATTATCTAATGATATTTTCTCATCTTCATTAATTTTGAACCAATTATCAAGACAGTAACTTGCATAACTTAAAATGGGGGGCCTGCCTAATGTTTTAGCAACTTTAACCCAAGGTTCAGCAAGTGCTTTTGGAAGAGTAGATTCAGGCTTGGCGCCTCCCCAAACATAAGCATGGGAAATAAAACTTAGGTGAACCATGGCAAGCCTAATATTTTTAATTCTACTTTCTATAAAAAGTTCATTTACCGATAATTCATCTCCTGCTAGAGATTGAATGGTAGATTGAACCTTTCCTGTTAAAAGTAATTTTGGTAGATTTTCAGCTATCTCTTGTAATCTTTGCAAGGACTCGCTTGAGGTATCTGAGTATTTTTTAATAGGCGGTGTTTTAGGTAAAAAAGAATGAGTCATAATATTTATCTTCAATAAAAGTGGTGTTATTAGTGTATAAACTAAACACATTTAATAAAATATTCAATTAATTAATGTTTTTTAATAATATCTGTTGACAATCAGAAAAATGCGAGTAATATTATCTTTACCTGTTAAATCCGACTAAAGACCAACTGCAGACGAGAATTAGAGAGAAGCAACAGAAAGAGACCTAAGGGAGAAAGCGTTTTTAAGAGTCGACGATAAAAAAGAGCTTAAAAAACCCACCAAGGATTCAAGAGAAAGAATCCGAGGAGCTGAAGTCAATCTCACTTTAGACCCCTAAGGAACTCGAACTGAAGAACAGAGCCTGGCTCTGTTTTTTTTTGCCTAAATTTTTTCTAAACGCAAAGATTTAGAGGATATGTCTTGCCTAAACCCTGTTTCATCAACACCAGTAAACCTAGATTTTATCGAATTAGGAATATCTATTTGATCTAGTGTTATAAAACTATCTTCAACCTTTCTTCCAAATACAAGAAAGTTAATATTATGATCATTAAATCTTTCTATATGACCAAGCATATCTTTTCTATTCAAATAGAATTTCTCATCCATTATTCTAACTAACGTATCAGCACCAATTATAAAAACAGAGTTAGGAAATAATTTTGCCTTTTCACTAAAACGACCATGTCTAGTCATAACCCAACTATCATTATCCGAGAATTGATCTAAGGTACGCTTCATCTCATGAAAGGTAAGAGGGGGCTTTTCGGCATTTTCTATACATATTTCAAATGTAACTCTCATACCAGTTCTCTTTTCTGCTAATTCCCTCATCTCCATATGCCCTTGGTGGAGTGGGTTAAAAGATCCAGGAAATATTAGCTCAGGTTTATCATTATGGTTACTGACATAATTAATTTTATTATTTATTAATTTAATCCAAGAGGTTGAGGCTTTAACAGTTTTTATTTCTGGTATCTCAGCATGCACAGGTTTGTTGAAATTAAGTCCGCAGGCTTCATTTATCAGCATGAATATATATGCAGAAACTAAATTCTCTTCTTCATTTCTAGACCTTTTGCCTTTTTTCAATTCGCAGCTAATTGTCTTGCTATAACTTTCAGTTTGGAGGGTTATAAAGAATTTATGTTCACCTAATTTTTTATAGGTAGTAACTAAACTTGCTGTTACTGAAATACCTAATAAGTATTTTGGATTTGTATTAGGCATTATTTTTTTAGCTTTCTGAAAAGCTCTAGCTGCCATACTCAAGCTTGTATTTAAACTGCAGTAATGGTCTGGTGTCTTATTTAGATAGGCATCCAAAGACTCTTTTGCATATGGAATATATGACTCTAGAACTGTGTTACTAGCGCCAGGGACTTCTAGTAATGAAGATATGGCATTGGTTCCGCCCCCGCTTGAAACTATCACTAGCTTGTAAGCGCTTTCATGAATCTTTGCGATGTCTTTTTGATCTATTTTAACTGTGTCATTTTTCATAGATAGCTAGCTTCGAAATATTTAAATTATTTTAACCTAATATTATTATTAGCTTGATAGAATATGTAATAAATACTTTATATAACAAATTTTTTTTATGCAGCCAACAATTAAATATATCTTCTTAAGTGTTATTTTTTATTCTTCGTTTGGCTATAGCGACATTCAAAAAGTAACCTATGCATCATGGGATAAGCCTGATGTTGAGCTTTTATATGTTTTACCTAAAAAAATTAACGCAGAAACTAAAGTTTTATTTATTATTCATGGAGGTTCAAGAAGTGCTGAGACTTATCTAAGCCATTGGTTGCTAGGAGCTAAAGATAAAAATGTTATTTTAGTAGCGCCTCACTTTACCAAAGAAAATTACAAGTATTACCACACACTTAATATGACAAAAAGTTCTGGCGTCGCCATCCCCAATAAAGAAAAATGGTTAACTAACTCTATAGCTTCATTTCATACTTTTTTTAAGAGTAGATTTAATTTAAGTACAGAAACATATTTAATGTTCGGCTTTTCTGGTGGCTCCCAATTTGTTCATAGATATTTAATGTACGGCGAAGATACTTCAATTGAGAAAGCTGCTATTGGAAGTGCTGGATGGTATACATTTATTAATTATGAACCATTTCCATATGGCATTAAGGGTATGCCGCTTGAGCCCCATAGATTGGAGTGGTTAATGTCCAGAGAAGTACTATTTTTGCTTGGAGAAGAGGATAATGATCCAAATAGCTCAAGTTTAAATACAAGCAAAGGGGCCATGAAACAAGGGTCTCATAGGGTAGCTCGAGGATGGAATTACTTTAATACCCTAATTAATATTGGAGATCAATTTCAAACACCTTTTAGGTGGAGGTATGAATTAGTTGAGGGCGTGAAACATGATACTTTTAGGATGTCTCGAGCAGCTATGCCATTTATTCTTGCGGACCTTGACTACAAAGACTAATTTGTATTTCTTTCTATAAATTCATTAGCTTTTTCAAAAATCATTTTTTTTCTATCTTTATTTAATTTTTCTAATGCCTTTGGCATAAGAGCTAACCTTGGATTTTTTTTAAAGAAATTTATATTATATTATATAAATTTCCAGTACAAACCATCGACAACATCACACCATTCTCCCTTTTTATAGTTAGACATTCTTAGCATATAGCTTGAACCGCAAATGTATGGTTTTGTTGAGAAAATACCACCGTCTGCATAGGTTCCCATCCCATAAACATTAGGCACCATCACCCACTCATGAGCATCTACATACATTTCAGTAAACCAGTCATAAATATTATGAGGACTAACTCTAGAAAGATTCATTAGGTTAGAGATGATCATTAATCTATTGATATGGTGCGTATATCCATATTGAATAGTTTCCTTGATAGCATCATCAAGAGGAGGAATACCAGTAGTGCCGTCATACCAATTTGAATTCAGTTTCTTTTTATGAGCCCAGAAATTTAAATCTTTATACTCGGGTATATTTTCCCAATAAATGCCTCTTATAAATTCTCTCCAGCCTAATATTTGCCTAATAAAACCCTCTGCAGAATTTAATGGAATATCAGAATTAGGGTCTAAGAATCTTTTTTCACATTCATGAATACAATCCATAGGATCTAGCAAGCCATTATTTAGATAGGGAGAAAGCAAGGAGTGATAAAGAAAAGGATCTTCTTTATTTATAGCATCTTGAAAAGTTCCATAATTAAATAGATATCTGTCTAAAAAGTCTTGCAAGTTCCGCCAAGCGTCATCGTGTGTTACTGCCCAATTAAAATTCTCTAATTCCCCAGGTGATCTTGGAAAGACTTCTTCAACCTCAACCATTAGATCAAAAGTTATAGTATCTATTAAATTTTTTTCTCTTTCAGGAGGTGTTTCTTTGAGTTTTGAAATTCCTGCTCTATTTTCTTTATCTAAATTCCACTTACCAGAAATAGGCTTACCATCTTCCATTAATATTGAATGTTTTTTTCTTAACCATCTGTAATAAAATTCTTGAACTAAACTTTTCTTCCCTTCTGACCAGGACTTAAAATCATCAGATTCAGATATAAACTTTGTATCTTCTAAAATATGGAGTGCTTTACCATGACTTTGTGCAAAAAACATTAATTCAGACAAGGTCTCGTAATCGGCAGGCTTTGTTACAAAAATTTCTTCATAATCTTTTTTAAGAAATAATTCTTTAAGATAGGTGCCTATAAAAGTAGTTTTTTTAGGCTTAATTTTCTCATGAATAATATTAAATTTAGCACTTAAGGGTTTTTTAAGATTTCTTAATGATGCTAATAAAAATACTAGTTTTTGCTTATGGTGGTTATGTTTATAAAAAGATTCAATAGGCTCATAGAGTAATAAGTCATCACTGCTTTTAAGTATTTCATATACCTTATTATTTTTTGATAACTGATCAGGAAAAATAATACCAAGAGCACTCATTCTGAACTATAAAAGGGTATGGATACAGACTCTAACATTCCACCATTTTTATCTTTTAAATCTAGTTGAATTTGTGAAGTTTCAGTATTTATTGAAATAATTCCATAATTCTCTTCATAATGAGTTTCTCCAATAAGTAATGAATCTGTTTCAATACCTTTAACAGGTCTATTCATTGAAGAGGCTGTTAGTTCATATACGTCATTATATTTATATATACCACCTCTATGTCTATCTCCAGAGATAACTACCACTTGCTTGCCTGATGACTCAATTAAGTCTATAAACTTTTCTCTTTCTAACGAAAAATTGCTCCATTTCTCAAACCTATGCTCTGTTGCTAATAATTGAATAGATGTAAGTAAGATAACAAGATCAGATTCTTTTTTTAATGAATTAGTAAGCCATTTCCATTGAGCTTGCCCTAGAACTGAAGCATCCTTATCCACATTATCCATATAGTTAGACTTAAGCCTCTTAAGTTCTGATCTAAAGTATCTGGTATCAAGGCCTATAATATGAATCTTCATATCATCTAATTCTTTCATGACATCAAAATAAATACCTTCTCTTGATCGCCTGATATCATCTGAGGGTATATCCCAAAATTCAAGAAAGAGCTCTTGAGCTTCTTGCTTTAATTTGTATTCTCCACCGCCATCATTTTTTCCATAGTCATGATCATCCCAGATAGCTAATATATCTTTTTCCATCAACCAAGTTGGAAAATTTTCTTTTTGCTTGGTGTAAGCTTTTGCCATTTTATCTAACTTCAAAGATGCTGAATCACCATAGACATTATCACCAAGAAAAATAAACCCATCTAGGTTATCTTTTTTAACTGAACTCCAGATAGGCTGAGGTTCATTTTGATGAATGCAGGACCCAAGTCCAAATCTTAGTTCATCAGAAAAGATAGAAGAAGATTCAGTTAATAGAAGGAGAGAGAAAATGGAAATAAAGAGATTTTTTTTCATGGTAAAATTATTTTAACAAACTATTACTTTGAAAACATTTGTTTAAATATATAACATCACTTTTAATTTTACTTGTATTGATTTCTTGCTCTTCAGAAAATAGTTTTGAAGATGAAAAATCTAGCTCATTAATCAAGCCTAATTATTCTCAGATACAAGCAAGATACGATTGCGCATTATCAAAAGATACATCTTTAAATCGTTTAGAGGCTTTCATACCTAATTTTGTTATTAAAGTTAAAGACGCTTTACCCTCTGCAAGCCTAGAGATTTTTTTTAATGATCAAGAAAATATTAATAACTTTTCATTACTTTATTTAGATGATGATATAAATTTTAATTCTTCAGTAATAACTACTCTTTTGTATGAAGGGGGCATGGATAATATTGCAGAATGTTCTTTGAATGATGATGCAATACTTTCCTCTAATTTTTATATTGATAATAAATCCATAGACCTAGATTCATTTGAAGTTGAAGTTCTTAATTGCACATTTAATAACGGCTTTAACTTTGGAACTTTCGCAATTGAAGTTGATAGCTTTTTAAATCTTATTCGTAAAAAAGGGGTTACATACTTTGCTAAGTTCCAACAAGCAAATGAGACAAGCCTGAATTTCACTTGGATTAATTATTTAGGTTCAATTGAAGATAAAGATATTCTTTATAAAGGCTGGCTAGAGGAAGAAGATTCTATAAAAATACAAGAAGCTTTTAACCTGCATTCAACCTGCGAGTCATCAATTGCTTATAAAGGATATAAAATTCTCTAAAATAGTTATTTGGCTAATCTTATTGGTTTCTTCTTCTTCTGTTTGATATCTATTTGCTTTATAATTCAATCCAATGCGGGTGTCGTATAATGGCTATTATAAGAGGTTTCCAACCTTTTGATGAGAGTTCGATCCTCTCCACCCGCTCCAACCTTCTTTCATAAAATTCATCCTTTAAATTTATAATTATATTTTTTATGTTTCATTTCTGAACGTTTATTTCGAATAGGGTAAACTGATATTAATTTCAATCTATTAAATTAAAGGAGAATAAATGAAAAATATCTTACTTATAATACTTGTTGCATTCGGCTCAATAAGTTTTGCAATGCATCATGAAACAGGTGAGGCAGAAGCAAAAGTATTCTTAAATAATACCGCATTGATGTCCACTTATGAATTAGCAAAAGGAGATTCATACGGACCTCTGCAGAGAGAGCTCGTAAAGTATCAAAAAGATCAAATGAAATCTGGATTTAATGCTTGTGGTTTATACAGACATGAGTTTGGTGAAATGCGAGGTTTCTATACATTTTGTTATTTTGATGATTTATATCAACTAGCTGACATCATGGATAATGCAGAACCGGCTAATCTAAATGAAAGACAAAATTTTGCAAGCCACACTGATCATATCGTTGGTATTGTTGAAAAGCACATGAAGACTCAACCCAAATATATCATTCAAACTAGATGGAATTTTGACATGACAAGCTTAACTATTAATGAGGTGGCAGAAGAAGCTAAAGGCATTTTTGCTCATTTCTTAGAAGCATTTGGAGCTTGTAACCTTTATAACCATCAGTGGGGACCAGCAAACGCTTGGTATATGACTTGCGGTTTCGATGATTACAAAGATTTTGCTGATAAGGCAAATAAATTTTATGGAATCATAGGAGAAAAGATGGGTGATAAAAATATGCATCTTCTAAGTCACTCAGATGATATCTTGGTAAGAGTAGATTTAAATTAATCATTCGGTTTGATAATAAAAAGCGGGCTCATGGCCCGCTTTTTTGTTGGCTAAAGGGGAAACTTATCAACATATAAGAGGAGATAACAATACCAACATATATATAGACAGAGGTATGTTATAAAAGTTCTATTTTTAATAAATAATTTAAATAAAAAGAGTTTTAATTAAATAAAATAAGATTGCTCCAAGAATAAGGCCTGACCCTAAAGGGACTTCCTCTCTTTTTGATTTATCACTTAATGTATAAATTAATATTGAGCAACTAGAGCCTAAAAGAACTATCGGGCCTAGACTAACTACGCCAAAGATACTGCCTAATCCACCTAACAATATAAAATCACCACCACCAATACCATCTTTAGATCTAAAGAATTTAAATACAGCATTTATTATCCATAATGATAAAAATCCAGCTAAAGCACCTAGTAAAGCTTCTTGTTGTGATGTAAATAAATTAAAAAAAATATTTGTTGTTAGCCCTATTAAAATTAAACTTATATTTAAATAGATCGGAAGATATAAATGTTTTAGATCTAAGATAAATAAAATATAAAAAATAGAAAAGATTAAATAGTAAATAAATCCACTGAAAGAAACTCCAATATTCACAGCTATTAAAATAATAACAAATATATGTATTAATTCATTTATAAGATAGCTAGAGCCAATTTTCTTATTACAAAAAGAGCACTTGCCCCTTAAAAATATAAAGCTAAGAACGGGTACTAACATCCTCATAGCTAAGGGAGATTTGCACTGAGTACAATGTGATCTTGGGCCATATAAAGTTAATGAGTCATCATCTCTCATCTCTGGCAGTCTATAGAGCAACATTGATGAGAAGCTACCCACACATGCGCCACATAGTCCTATTAACAATAATTCAGCCATCGGTCTTTATAAGAAATTCTATTTTTTTGATATTTTAAGACAGAAAAGTAAAAGTAAAATAGCTGGGATTGCATAAGCACTTATTACTAGTAATTTATCTAACATTTAATTTACTCCAATTGCTAATGAATCTGGTCTTCTTGTATCACCAAATCCATAGTAAAAATTATTTTTAATCATAACAATCTGCAAAGCTGTTGCTGGGTTTATCATCAAAACCTCGTAACCCTTTTTAGCTAAAGTTTCCGCATGATGAGAATTATAAGACTTTTCTAACTGAAGGATATCTGGATACCATTGATGATGAACCCTTGGGGCTAAAATCGCATCTGAAACTTCTAGTTCAAAATCTACAATATTTAAAATTGATTGCAGAACACTAGTAATAATTCTTGAGCCTCCGGGTGATCCGGTAGCAAAGTAAGGCAAACCATCTCTTAATACTATAGTTGGGGTCATTGAGCTAAGTGGTCTTTTTTCAGGAACAATTTTATTTGCTTCTCCGCCAAGTAAGCCAAATTGATTTGGCGTTCCTGGTGAAGCAGAAAAATCATCCATTTCATTATTCATCAAGATGCCAGTTCCCTCAATAGTCACTCCAGAACCAAAAGATGAATTTAGCGTATAAGTATTAGATATAATATTTCCATACTGATCTGCAATTGAGTAATGGGTAGTTTCTATACTTTCTTTTCTTATATATTCACCAGGCTCAATTGATGCTGATGGAGAGGGTGGTGGTGTCATAAATTTAAAGAGTTTAAGGTTCTGATTTATTTTTTTTGCATATTCTTTACTAGTAAGTTCATCAATTGGAACTTCAAAAAAATCTGGATCACCTAAATATTTAGATCTATCTGCATATGCATATTTCATAACTTCTGCTAATAAAGATACATAGCGTGGATTATTATGACCATAAGCTTGAAGATTATGGTTTTCTAGGATATTTAGCATTTGAATTAAATGAATGCCACCTGATGAAGGTGGACCCATAGTTACAATATCCACTCCTTTGTATTTTGAGCTTAAAGGCTTTCTCCAGCTGGGCCTATATTTTTTTAAATCACGATGGGAAATTAAACCGCCATTCTTTTCCATGGCTTCTACAATCTTGTCTGCAACCTCGCCTTCATAAAATCCAGCTACCCCATTTTGAGCAATAAGAGTAAGAGTTCTTGCTAAATCTGGCTGAGTAAGAGGAGTATTGAATTCAATTGGATAATTTTTATAAAAAATAGATTCCGTGCTTGGAAACTGGGAAAGTTTCTTATGCACTTTATTTAAAGTCATTGTCATATAAGGCGACATAATAAAGCCACCGTTAGCTAATTTAATTGCAGGTTGAAGTAATTCCTCCCATGCCATTGAACCAAATTTTTGATGAACCTCCCACATTCCATAAACAGAACCAGGAACTCCTATTGCAAGGTAGCCTATGGTTGATCTTAGTGAATTAACTGAGCCATCAGCATTTAAATACATATCTCTTGAGGCTTTAAGTGGAGCTTTCTCTCTATAATCAATTGAAAAGTTTTCTTTAGATGATGCATCGTGCATAACCATAAATCCACCGCCACCAATATTGCCTGCTCTTGGGAGCACTACAGCTAAAGCAAATCCAACTGCTACAGCTGCATCATAGGCATTTCCACCTTGGCTTAAAATATCTTCGCCAACCTTAGATGCAAGATAGTGCTGAGTAGCTACCATACCCTTACTTGCTAAAACTGGATGAGTAATTGAGCTTGGATTCAATACTAGGTTTTGCGCATTTAAAGTATATGAAAAAGCGCATGTGATGATAATTAAAAATCTTAAGTTTTTGATCATGATACTAATGCATCTTCAGCTATTTTTTTAGCCCACTTATAATCAGCTTTCCCATTTGGCGCTCGCATAACTTCTGGAACAAATATAATTGATTTTGGTAATTTATATCCAGATAGATGTTCTCGAGTTGAACTAATAAGGTCTGCTTCGTTAATCTCACAATTCTCAGCAAGTGAGACAACTGCTACTACCTTATTGCCAAATCTTTCATCAGGTAACCCAACAACGAGCGAGTCATAGACATGTATATTTAGCTTT